>Ga0164293_10000097_pt1 | contig 57146 bp, 35 predicted proteins | sample GEODES118metaG_FD_111487 | JGI IMG/M metagenome (GOLD analysis project Ga0164293, IMG submission 111487) | Eutrophic lake water microbial communities from Lake Mendota, Wisconsin, USA - GEODES118 metaG | ecosystem: Environmental > Aquatic > Freshwater > Lake | place: USA: Lake Mendota...
CGCTCGTGCCGCGCGGGGTCGCCATCATCACCGCCTCGGGCAGCGCGGCGCTGGCGGATTGCCTGAAGATCTCGGGGAATCGCCTGCCATGCGTGCCGATTCACGTGGTGCACGTGGCGGTGCAGGGCGCCGGGGCGGCCGAGGAGGTCGCGCGCGCGATCCACGCGGTGAACGACAACGCCGAGCGTCTGGGGGTGGATGTGCTCGTGGTCACGCGCGGCGGCGGAAGCCGCGAGGATCTGCAGGCCTTCAACGAGCGCGTGGTGGCGGATGCCGCGTTCCGAAGTCGGCTGCCGCTGGTCGCGGCGATTGGCCACGAGTCGGACGTGAGCGTGATCGAACTGGTCGCCGACCTGCGTGCAAGCACGCCGACGCAGGCGATGGTCGCCGTGATTCCCGAGCGGCAGGAACTCCTCACGCAGCTGGATGCCGTCTGGTCCCGATTGCGGGCGCTGGTGCGGCAGGGCATCCAGGTGCGTTCGCAGCATGTTCGCGGGCTCGCCCTGCGCGCGTGCCTGCGCGACCCGCGCGCCATGCTGGGGCGACCCTCGGAGCGATTGTCGCGAGCGCTGCTCCGCATGGGGCACGCGTCCAGTCGCCTCGTGGCCACGTCGCTCGAGCGGGTGCGCACGCTGGAATCCCGCCTGCAGGCGCGGGCGCCAAGACAGGCGGTCGCCGTGGGGCGCAACCGTGCGTCCGACCTTTCGCATCGCCTGGATCTTTCCCTGCGGGGGTCCATCCGGGCTCGCGCGGATGCGCTGCGTGCGCTGGCGGCGCGCCTGGAGGCGGTGGCGCCCGAGCGCACGCTCGCGCGCGGCTACTCCATCACGCTGGATGAGGATGGACGCCCCGTGCGCGATGCCTCCACGCTGTCCGACGGTGCGCGGATCACCACGCGGCTTGAACGCGGCATGGTTCGCTCGCGCGTGGAGCGGGGCGGGTAGATTCCGGTCCATGGCACGCAAGTCCGCCGAGCACGAGGCCGCGAACACCGCTGACGAGGCGCCGAACTTCGAGGCCGCCATGCAGGAACTCGAGACGCTGGTGGACCGCATGGAGCAGGGGCAGGTCTCGCTGGAGGACAGCCTGAAGGCCTTCGAGCGAGGCAGGGCGCTGGTGACCCGCTGCAAGTCGATTCTCGAGGACGCCGAGCGCCGCATCGAGCAGATGGGCCTGGACGCGCTGCCGGGTGGGGATCGGAACTGACGCACGCGATGCTTGCCGCGCTCCCCGACAGGCTCGTCATCCTGGTGCCCACCATCCTGCAGGCGGCGTTCTTCTTCGCGCTGGGTGCGAGTGTTGGAAGTTTCGTGAACGTGGTCGCGGGCCGCTGGCCCTTGGGGCAGGATTTCGTGGCGCCGGCGAGCCGGTGCACCACCTGCGGACGGTCGCTCGCATGGTGGGAGAACATCCCGATCCTCTCGTGGATCGCGCTTCGGGGCCGATGCCGCACGTGCGGCGTGTGGATCGGATCGGAACACGTCTGGGTGGAGTTCGGCGTCGGGCTTCTCTTCGCGGGCACGGTCGTGCTGCTGTACGGAGGGCTGCTGTCGGGCGAAGCCGAGTTGGCCTGGTGGGGGCGTCACGGCGCATGGGGTTCATCGCCCATGCTGCTGGCGGTGCTGGTGCTGTGGGGGTGTCTCGCCGCGGCCTCGCTCATCGACGCCGCCACCGGTTACATCCCGATCGGCATCACGGGTCTCGCCTTGACGGTCGCGCTGGTCGCCGCGGTGGTGCAGGGCGTGCTGACCGATCCATCCGCGCATGCCGGTTGGCCAAGCGGAACGCTTCCGGTGGCGTGGCAGATCATGGGTCTGGGAGGGCTTCTCGGCGCGGCCGTCGCCTGCGCGCTGCTCTGGTCGGGCATGCTTCCGCGCAGCTTCGCGTCCATCGAGCCGGATCGCGAACTCCTGCCTGCGGAGGCGCGACGTGAAGTGCTGCGCGAGACCCCGTTCATCCTCATCCCGGTCGCCGGTGCGTGTCTGGCACTCGTGCTGGTGCGCCCGGAGGCGCTGCCCGGACCGCTGGCGGCGTTGGGAACGGCGAGTGTCGGCATGCTGGTCGGCGGCGGCTCGATCTGGCTCACGCGGATTCTCGGAACGCTCGGTTTCGGTCGCGAGGCGATGGGGCTTGGCGACGTCCACCTCATGGCCGCTGCAGGTGCCGTGATCGGCTGGCGCGATGCGCTTCTGGCCTACCTGATCGCCCCGTTCGTGGCGCTTGGCTGGATCGCCGTCAGCGGCGCCCTCGCGCGCATGCGTGGTGGTGCCACGCGGGAACTGCCGTACGGACCACACCTTGCGCTTGCGGTGGCGATCGCGTTCCTGGGGCGACCGTGGGTGGTCCCCCTGGCTCGAGGTCTTTTCATCCCCACGCCTCCAGGCGCTTGACAATCAACCCGCTTTGTCGTGCAGTACCGCCGGCTGCGGACGCCGCGGCCCGCATCGAACGCACCAATCGCTGAAAGAGAAGAAACATGTCCCATCGCCTGCTTGCCATCGCATCCATCGGTCTCGCCATCGCGCTCACCGGCTGCAAGAGCCAGCCTGACGCGGCATCGCTCCAGTCGGAGAACGAGTCGCTGCGCGCCGAGCTGGCGCAGAAGAACGCGGCGCTCGAGGCGTCGGAACGTGAGCGCGCGGCCGCCGAGGCTCGCGCCGGCGACGCGGGCAAGACCGCGGCGAAGGGCGACACGGGCTTCGAGGACGCTGGCGAGGGCGCGACGGTGAAGCGCGACAGCGAGGGCGTGCGCGTGACTCTCGAGGGCGACGTGCTCTTCGACAGCGGCAAGGCCTCGCTGAAGGACAGCGCGAAGAAGACCCTCGCGAAGGTGGCGTCGGTGCTGAATGAGAAGTACGCGGGCAAGGCGATCCGCGTGGCCGGCTTCACCGACACCGATCCGATCAAGAAGTCGAACTACAAGAGCAACTATCACCTCGGCTTCGACCGCGCGTTCGAGGTCCGCGAGTACCTCATCGCCAAGGGCGTGGACGCCAAGACCATCAGCCTCTCGAGCTACGGTCCGGATCGTCCCGAGAAGACCAAGGCCCAGAGCCGCCGGGTCGAGCTGCTCGTCGTCGAGTGATCCACGGCCCTGCGGGCCGACATCCTGGAATCCGAGGAAGGCCTAGAACTTGAGTTCCAGGCCTTCTTCTTTCACCTTGCGCACCATCGCCTGCAGGTCGCGCAGCGTGATGGACAGGCGCTCGGCGGCCTCGCGCATGTCCTCGTAGAGGCGGGGATCGTTCAGGAGCCGGCCGACGGTGCCATCGCCCTCGCTCACCTTGGCGATGATGGACTCGAGCTGCTCGCCCATCGTGGTGAATCGGGCCTCGAGCATCGGCGGATTCTTCGGATCGATCGGCGCCATCGAGGCGCCTTCCGGAATCCGGAGGTCGATCTTGGCGCCACCGCCAAGCAGTCCGCTGCTGATGGTGGGACGCACCGAGGCCGGCACGGGATCCTTCAGCGAGAGCACGATCACCACCGGCTTGGATCCCTCGAGGTCCAGCGAGATTCCCTTCACCTCGCCGACCGGGACGCCCTCGAGCAGGACCTGGCTGCCACCCCGCAGGCCCATGGCCGCGTTGGCGCGAAGCGTCACGCTGTAGTTGGACTCCAGCAGCGGCGTCAGTTCACCGAAGCGCAGCAGGAGCCCCGACAGACCGGCGATGGCGCCGATCGAGCAGAGTCCGACCATCAGGTCCTGGGTCGAATGTCGCATGACGACTGAATCTACGCGGAACGGATGCTGCGGGGATGGGCCTGAACGCGCTCGATCTCCGCAAGTTCCTCGGGATTGGCCTCGCCCTTCAGGAACCGGCTCACGATCGGGTCCTCCGAGGCGCGGAACGAGTCCGGCGCACCCTCCAGCTTCACCTTGCCCTCGTGCATCATCACCATGCGGTCGGCGACCTTGAAGGCGCTCGCCAGATCGTGGGTCACCACGATGCTCGTGATGCCCAGCTCGTCCGCGAGCTTCAGGATCAGCTCGTTGATCACGTCGCTGGTGATGGGGTCCAGGCCGGTCGTCGGCTCGTCGTACAGCACCACCTCGGGGTCCAGCACGATGGCGCGCGCCAGGGCGATGCGCTTGCGCTGGCCGCCCGAAAGGTCCGCGGGCATCTGGCCGTACTTCTCCTCCAGCCCCACCATGCGCAGCACCCGGCGCACGCGCTGCTCGCGGTCCGCATCCGTGCCGATGCCGTGTTCCACCAGCGGGAACCCGACATTGTCCCCGACGGTCAGCGAGTCGAAGAGCGCTCCCTGCTGGAACAGGAATCCGATGCGTCGGCGCACGGGCCCGAGATCGCGCTCTCGCAGCTGGTCGATGCGCTGATCGCCGAACCACACCTCGCCCTTGCGCGGACGCTCCAGCGCCACGAGGTGCTTGAGCAGCACGCTCTTGCCGCAACCGCTCGGTCCAAGCACGACGGTGGTCTGGCCACGCGGGAAGGAGAGCGTCACGCCTCGCAGCACCTTCAGCGCGCCGAAGGACTTGTGGAGGTCGCGCACGCGGATGGCCGCCGGGAGCTGCTCGGGCATCCTCGTATCATCCCCGACGAGGCGAAGCATGCAAGCGACCCGGATCCTGCAGGGTGATGTGTTCAGCGTGGACCGCGTCGCGTGGACCGATCCTTCGGGCGTGGCGATGTGCCGGAACATCGTGCGGCATCCAGGCGCGGTGACCGTGGTGCCCGAGCTTGGAGACGGCCGACTCGTGATGATCCGGAACTGGCGGGTGAGCGTGCAGCGATGGCTCCTGGAGTTCTGCGCGGGCAAGCTCGAGCCGGGCGAGGCGCCGCTCGCGGCGGCAGGACGCGAACTGGAGGAGGAGACCGGATTTCGGGCCGGTCGGCTGGCGCCGATCGGGCGCTACCTCACCAGTCCCGGTTTCGCCGACGAGTGCATGCACGCCTTCGTGGCGCGGGACCTCACCGCCGTGCCGCGCAATCTGCAGCCGGGTGAGCGCATCGAGGTGGAGATGCACGCGCCGGAGGCCATCGCGCGAATGATCGCGGATGGCACCATCGAGGACGGGAAGAGCATCGCGGCGTTCGCCCTCTGGCAGGCGGTGCGCGCGTGAGCTGGTCGTCCGAACCACCCGAGCCGCAGGGGTTCGCCGGCGACTTCCGTGCCCCAAGTCCGCGCTTCGAGTCGCCGTTGACGTGGTCGTTGCCGCTGGTCCGCCTGGGGCCGGTGGCGATCCGTGTTCATGGAGCCTTTCTGCTGCTGATCGCCGTCGAGTGCCTGCGTTCAAGCCTTCCGGGCAGCGGACGCGTGCTCGGCTTCGGCCCGACGCTGGTGGTGCTGGGCTCGTTCCTGGTGCTCTCGCTGCTGCACGAGGCGGCGCGATGGTGGGCCATGCGCCGCGGCGGGTGGGATCTGGATGAATGGCTGTTGTGGCCGCTGGGCGGGCTTGCGGGACCGGCGGCGTCCGAGCTTGGACCGGCGAGTGCGCGGACCGAGTTGGCGGGCGTGGTGGCGATCGGTGGCGTCGGCCTGCTCGCTGGCGGGGCGCTCTACCTGCTCCGTGGCGATGTCTGGGGCACGGCGATTCCCGAGCCGTGGTCCTGGGATGGCTTTGCCCGACTCTCGCTGGCCGAGGCGGGCCTGATCACGGAGACGCTGTTCCTGTTCCAGTGGACGGTGGTCGTGATGGTGGCGCTGAATCTGGTGCCTGCGTTCCCGCTTGCTGCGGGGCGTGCGCTCGCGGCGCGTTGGATCGTCGCGGAGGGCTGGTCCGTGGGACTCATTCGCGCCGCGCGCCTGGGCACCGCGTGTTCGGTGGCCATGCTGGTCGCGGGGCTCGCGTTCGGGGCATGGACGCTCACGTTCGCGTCGCTGCTGCTCTGGAGCGCCGCGCGCGAGACGCTGGTGCGCGTGAGGGACTCCGATGGGTTCCAGGAACCGCCGGCGGTCACGCCGGCGCGCAAGGTGAGCGAGGCGGAGGATCAGGCGGAGCTCGACAGGATCCTGGAGAAGATCAACCGGTCCGGGATGGAAAGCCTGAGTTTCAGGGAACGTCGTCGGCTCAAGTCCGCCACGCGGCGCCGTCGCGAGGGCGAAGGCCCGATCCGCTAGGCTCGCACGATGGGCTTCGAGGATCGAGACTGGAACCGGAAGCAGGCTCCGCGCCGTGGCGGTCGATGGTCCGTCAACGGCTGGATCATCGGCCTCTGCGTCGCGATCTTCGTGCTGGACGGCTTTCTCGGCCTCTCGCGGACCGGCATCCTGATCGGGCGCTGTGATCTCGACGGGGTCGCCATTCCCGCGACCGAGGTGAGGCGCTACGAACCCTTCGGAGAGCCGCTGTCGCTGGCGCAGGCGAACCGGGAATTCCCGCCGGCGTTCGCCGAGGCCGCCGTGCGCGCCGCCGGGAAGGTGGGTGCGCTGGACTGGGCGGGCAGCGCGCGGGTGCAGGTGCTGTCGCGTGATGGCCAGCCCGCCGGCTTCGCCTACTTCATCCCAAGTTCCCCGCTGAAGACGTGGCTGCACTTCAGCACCAGCACCGCGCTGTTCGGCGACAGCGGCGAGGGCGCGATCTTCCCGCAGCTCTGGCGCTTCGTCGGCTTCCAGTTCCTGCACGCCAACCTGACCCATCTCATCTTCAACATGATGGGGCTCTGGTTCTTCGGCCCGGTCGTCGAGCGCTACCTGGGCGGCAAGCGTTACGCCGCCTTCTACCTGCTCTGTGGCATCTGCGGCGCGGCGATGTACCTGCTGCTCAATTTCCTCGGCTCGAAGGTGATGCTCCCGGGACAGTCCGTGCCCTTCCTGCTGCCGAACGCGCCAACCACGCCGCTCGTCGGTGCGAGCGCGGGCGTGTTCGGCGTGATCATGGCGGCGGCGTTCCTGGCACCGATGGCGGAGGTGCTGGTCTTCATGATCATCCCGATGCCGCTGCGGAACCTTGCGTACACGCTGGTGGCCGTGGCGCTGCTCACGCTCTTCTTCGGCGGCGACAACGCCGGCGGCGAGGCCGCGCATCTTGGCGGCGCCATCGCGGGCTTCTGGTTGATCCGCCATCCGCACACGCTGCACGCGCTCTTCGACTGGATGGGCACCTTCGATCCCACGAGCCGCTCGCGCCGGGTCCGAAGCGCGCGTCGTCGCGGCATGGACACCGCGGAGATCGACAGGATCCTGGACAAGATCCAGCGCGAGGGGCTGCACAGCCTGAGTCAGGCGGAGCGTCAGGCCCTGCGCGAGGCGAGCCGCCGCTGACCATGGCGGTCCGTCTGGAGATCCTGGCCCGCTCCAGCGAGCATCATGCCCGGCTTGGGCGGATCCACACGCCGCATGGCCCGTTCGACACGCCCGCGTTCATGCCCGTCGCGACGGCGGCGGCGATGAAGGGGCTCACGCCGGCGCAGGTGCGCGGCACCGGCAGCCAGTGCATCCTGAACAACACGCTGCACTGCATGCTTCGACCGGGCACCGAGCGGATCGCGCGATTCGGTTCGTCGCACGCCTTCATGCGATGGGACGGTCCGATCCTCACCGACTCCGGCGGCTTCCAGGCCTTCAGTCTGGCCGACCTGCGCACGCTCGATGATGACGGCGTGACGTTCCAGTCCTTCGTGGACGGGTCGCGCGTCCGCCTCACGCCGGAGGTCAGCATCCGCGCCCAGAACCAGATCGGCGCCGACATCATCATGGCGTTCGATGACTGTCCGCCGGCGGGCCCCGACGTTCCCGCCACGCGCGTGCGCGAGGCGATGCTGCGAAGCGTGGACTGGCTGGCACGCTGCAAGCGGGCGCACGCGCGTCCCGACGCGCAGGCGCTGTTCGGCATCGTGCAGGGGGGTACCGACCTGGCGTTGCGCCGGGAGAGCGCGGAGCGCACCTGCGCCATCGACCTGCCCGGCTACGCCATCGGCGGCGTGGCGGTGGGCGAGAGTCCCGAACGCATCGCCGAGACGGTGCGGCACACGGCGCCGCTGCTGCCGGACGACAGGCCGCGGTACCTGATGGGCGTGGGCTATCCGCGCGACATCGCGATCGCGGTCGCGGCGGGCGTGGACATGTTCGACTGCGTGCTTCCCACGCGGAACGGGCGCAACGCGCTCGCGTTCACCCGGGCGGGCACCCTGAGGCTCCGGAACGCGCGGTTCGCCGACGATCCCGAGCCGATCGAGGCCGGTTGCGACTGCGAGGCCTGTGCCGGCGGTTTCAGCCGTGCCTACCTTCGACACCTGTTCCAGGCGGGGGAAATGCTGGGTCCCACGCTGGTGAGCCTGCACAACGTCCGGCTCTACCAAAGGCTCATGCTGGACATTCGGCGGGCGATCGGTTGCAATAGGTGGTCTTCGCTCGCACAAGCCTGGCCCTGCCTCTCGGCAGCGCCGGGCGACACCTCTGGAGAATCGGAATGATCGCCCCTCAGGACGGCCCCTCGCTCGCTGGAACTCCCGCAACCCCCGCGCCGACCAGCGCAACGCAGGCAGCGCCGGCGGGCAAGGCTGCACCGCAGGCGGCGCCCGGTGCCGAGATGTTCTGGATCTTCATTCCCGTGCTCGTGGGCATGGTGGCGCTGAGCGCCTTCAGCGCGCGCAAGCAGCGAAAGCAGAAGGAGAAGCTGCTGGGTGGACTCAAGAAGCACGACCGCGTGGTGACCACGGGCGGCATGATCGGCTACGTGGCCGAAGTCAAGCCCGACGTGGTCGTGCTGAAGGTGGAGGAGGGCCGCGACGTGCGCCTGACCTTCACCCGCGACGCCATCGCGGCGGTCGTGAAGTCCGCGGATCCAGCCGCCACCACCGACACGCCCGCCGACGCGGCGTGAACACGGCGAACCCCTCCAGTCGAAACCTCGGAACACACGAATCATGAAGCGCCCCGGTCTGCATGTCCTCCTCGCTCTCGCCCTGGTCGGTCTGCTGTTCTGGATGGTCTGGCCACCCAAGGACACGCTGCGACTGGGCAAGGATCTGCGCGGCGGCGTCAGCCTGACCTACTCGGTCAAGCTTCCGCCCGACGCCAGCAGCGATCAGGTGCTCAAGCAGGTCATCGAGGTGCTGAAGCAGCGCGTGAATCCCTCGGGCGTGCTGGACATCAGCTTCGCTCCGCAGGGGCGCGACCGCATCGAGGTGGTCATGCCATTGCCGAGCCCCGAAGTGCAGGCGAAGCAGGCGACCTTCCGCGAGACGCTGGCCGCCCTGGTGAAGCGCACGCGGATCGATGTGGGTGAGCTGGAGCGGGCGCTCGTGGGCGGCGAGGCCGCGGCCAGGTTCGGTGGTTCCGACGCCGCGTTCCAGGCGCGCATGGCGGAGCTGCAGGACGCGTTCCGGAACCTCTCCGAGTCGAAGGCGCGGCTTGCAGCGGCCGGCGGTGCGGACGTGGCGTCCGCCGAGGATGCCGTGGCGAAGGCGGAGCTGGAATTCGAGCGCCTCCGTGACAGCGTGGCCTCGCGTGGCGTGAGCGAGTCGCGCGTGACCGCGATCCTGAACCTCGATGCGAGTCCGCAGGTCGAGCGTGACGCCACAACCGGCAAGCCGAAGAAGGGCGCGGATGGAGCCGTCGCGAAGGGCGCCAGTCCGCGTCAGCGCGCGCTGGACTCGCTGCGCGCCGAGTATCCCGCGGCGACCGCGGAGCTGGACAAGGTGGTCGCGTCGTGGAACGACTACGAGTCGATGCGCACCAGCCTGGACGACCCCGAGGATCTCAAGCGTCTCTTCCGTGGCGCCGGCGTGCTGGAGTTCCGCATCGCGGTGAGCGATCGCGCGCCGGAGGGCGTGAACCCGCAGCAGATGCGCGAGGAGCTGGCCAAGCGCGGGGCGGTGCCGGGCCAGAGTCCGGTGGCCGCATGGTTCCCGATCAACGACCTGAAGCAGTGGGCGGACACGCCGGCGCAGCGCGCGGCGCTCGAGCAGGATCCGGCCAGCTTCTTCGCGGCGCGGGACATGGTGGGTGGCCTGGCCGATGGCCGCGTGTTCGTGCTCCTCTACACCACGCCCGAGCGCAGCCTGACGCACTCGACGGGACGGGCCTGGTCGATCCAGCGCGCCTCGCGCGGCATCGACGATCTTGGACGAACCAGCGTGACATTCTCGCTGGATCAGGCTGGCGGGCAGGAGATGGCGCGCCTGACGGGACCCAACGTCAACAAGCCCATGGCCATCGTGCTCGACGGCCAGGTCTACACGGCGCCGACCCTGCAGAGCCGCATCGGCGGCTCGGGCCAGATCACGGGCAGTTTCGATGAGGACGAGATCCGGTACCTGATTCGCGTGCTCTCGGCCGGCGCCCTCGAGGGCCAGCTGAGCCCCGAGCCCGTGAGCGTGAGCGTGCTCGGCCCGTCGCTGGGTTCGGACAACCTGGCCCGCGGCCTGCAGGCCGTGCTGCTCTCGATCGGCGTGACCATGATGATGGTGCTGATCTACTACCTGGTGGCCGGCGTGATCGCGGACATCTCGCTGATCGTCAACGCGCTGGTGATCTTCGGCGTGATGGCGTTCATGGACGCCACCTTCACGCTGCCAGGTCTGGCGGGCATCGCGCTCAGCGTCGCGATGGCGGTCGACGCGAACGTCCTCATCTACGAGCGCATCCGCGAGGAGCTGGTGAACAATGGCGAGACCCTGCGCAACGCGATCCGCATCGGCTTCGCGCGCGCCTTCAGCGCCATCTTCGACGGCAACATCACCAACCTGATCGTCTGCCTGGTGCTGGTGCTCTTCGCCGGCACGGAAGTGAAGGGCTTCGGCGTCACCATGGCGATCGGCGTGTTCGCCACGTTCATCTCGGGCCTCTGGGTCACGCGCGTGCTGCTGAGCGTGTGGACCGGGCCGATGAACCGTCGATCGCTGCCCATGCTCCCGGTGATCGCGCCAGGCGTCGCGCGCGCGCTGCATCCGAAGGTCGACTGGCTGCGGCTGAAGCCGGCGCTGCTGGTGTTCACGGCGGCGGTGGCGGTGGTGTGCATGCTCGGCATCGTGCGCAAGGGCGGCGAGATCTTCGACACGGAGTTCCGCGGCGGCGTGGCGCTGACCATGACGACCCGACCGGCGAAGGGCGGCGAGGCCGCGGGGCCGGATGGGCGCCTGCTCCTGTCACGCGAGGAGGTCGAGAAGCGCGTGCAGGCCGTCGGTGCGGCGAACGCGTCGGATCCGATCCTCGCCGAGCTGCGCGGCGCGACGGTGCTCACGGTCGGCGCGCAGACCCAGGACTTCCGCGCGAGCAGCTTCCAGATCAAGCTGGCCAATCCCGCCGGTGGCGATGTGGACGAGAGCCGCATCACGAGCACGGCGACCAACGCGGTCGTGCGCGAGTTCTCGAACGAGCTGGAGGCCCAGTTGCCCTCGGTCTTCGCGGGTTCGAAGGACGCGTCGCACGCCAACTACACGTATGCGCTCGAGCGCGACCGGCTTGGCGACAACATCGGCCGTCCGGCGATCACGCGCCCCGTCGGTTCGTTCCGGGGTGGCGTGGCGGTGGTGCTCGAAGGCATCGAGCCTCCGATCTCGGCCGAGGCGCTGATGCGGCGCATGATCCGCCTGCGCAACCAGCCCGACTTCGCCGCGCAGGCGGGTCGTGACGTGGAGGTGGTGGGGCTGGACGCCGTGAAGGCCGCCGACGGAACCGAAGCGTTCCGCAGCATGGTGGTGCTCGTCAGCGATCCCGGCGTGAACTCCATGAAGGTCGACATGTCCGTCTGGGAGTCCACGCTGGCCGCGCCCGAGTGGAAGCTCGTGCAGGCGGCGCTGGGGCAGGGCAGTTCGCTGGATCAGGTGAGCAGCTTCAGCCCCGCGGTCGCCCGCAGCCTCGTTGCCAACGCGATCGTGGCGGTGGGTCTCAGCCTGGTGCTCATGCTCGGCTACATCTGGCTGCGGTTCGGGTCGCTGCGCTTCTCCACCAGCACGGTGGTGGCCCTGGTCTTCAACCTGATCGTCTGCATCGGCCTGCTGGCGTACAGCGGCGCGATCGCCCGAACGGGGTGGGGCTCCGCGATGCTCATCTCGGACTTCCGCATCGACCTGAACGTGGTCGCGGGCCTGCTCACGATCGTCGGCTACTCGCTGAACGACACGGTCGTGATCATGGACCGAATCCGCGAGAACCGCGGCAAGGCCCCGTTCATCACCCGGGCGGTGGTCAACGCCAGCATCAACCAGACCTTCAGCCGAACCGTGCTGACCGGAGGCAGCTCGATCGCCACCGCGGTGATCCTGTACGTCCTCGGCGGCACGGGCATCCGTCCGTTCGCATTCACCTTCCTGATCGGCCTGATCGCGGGCACCTTCTCCAGCGTTGCGGTCGCCGCGACGCTGGTCTACACCCGCCGAGCCGATCCAACCGCATCCGATCGTCCCAGCGAGGCCGTCGCGGCCGCGCTGCCCGCATGACCCGAAGGGGAGACCCCTCATGAACAAGCCCTTGAAGATGCTGCTCGCCGTCGGTGTGCTGGCGTTCACCGCCGCCGGCATGTACTACGCCCTGCTTGCGCCATCGAAGTCGAACGCGAGCGCTCCATCGAAGGCCAGCCGGCCACAGCCGGTCCCCGCGGAGCGCGTGATCACGCCCGGTGCCAAGGTGGGCGGCGAACTGCCTGGCAGCCTCCCCGCCGGCGCCGCACCATCGCCTGCGCTGAACGCGCCGGCGACTCCCGCAGCGACATCGGCAAGCGCTCCCGCAAGCGGCGGCTCGGCGGTGCCCGGTTTCTCGCCGGCCTCCGAGCCGATGAAGCCGCTACCGGCGACGCTGCCCGGTTTCGAGCCCGCCTCCACAAGCACCACAAGCACCACAAGCACGACGGCGAGTGCCGCCCCGGCCACGCCGTCACCCAGCGCGCAGCCCGCGCCGGCGACGGCGGCTCCGGCGATGCCCGCGTCGTCAGCACCGGCACCCACGAAGCCGGCGACCGTTGCGCCGATGCCGACCACATCCGGTCCAGCCGGTGCTGCCTCAGGTTCATCCGCCGCAACGGCGGCTCCGGTGGTGGCCCCGGTCAAGGCGACTCCGCCCGCGCCGCGTGTGGACACCTACACCGTGAAGGAAGGCGACAGCCTGGTCAGCATCTGGCGCGGTCTCACGGGTCAGGAACGCGGATGGGAAGCGCTGCAGGCCGCGAATCCGGGCCTGGATGCGTCGAGGCTCAAGATCGGTCAGGTGCTGAAGGTGCCCGACTGGAAGTCCCGCGAGACGCCGGCGCCCAAGCCTGCGGCCGCGCCCTCCTCGAGTCCCGGCGCCTACACCGTGCAGAGCGGCGACACGCTCAGCTCCATCGCTGCGAAGGTCTACGGCGACAGCAAGCTCTGGAAGCGCATCTATGACGCCAACAGGGACGCGATCGGGTCCGATCCCGGTGCGCTGAAGGTCGGCCAGTCGCTGCGGGTGCCGCCAAAGTCCGATGGGGCTGCGGCGCCTACGCCTGCGTCGAACCCGGCGCCGGCAGGCACGCCAGCCCCGCGGTAGCGCGAAGTCTTCCGGCATCGAGGCCGCCAACGACCACGCACGTCACCTCGGCGTGCGACAGGATCCACGGGATCGCTTCCTGTGGATGGATGTGACCGCTCGCGAGGGGTTTCTTCACGAAGACACCGCGGCCCTCGCGATGCGCCTGCTGCATCGCCGGAAGCATGGACGGGTCGCGCGGGTGGAACTCGAGCATCAGGGCATCCACGCGCGGATCGGAGAGTGCAGCCATCGCGCCCTCGAGGGTCTTGGGCGAGAACCCGATGGCGCCGACCGTGCCCATCACCTTCGCGCGCTCGAGCGCGCGAAGCGATCCGCCTTCGCGAAGGATCATCGTGTCCTCGCCGTTGGAGTGGACCCAGACGCAGTCGAGTCGCGGGGTGCGAAGGCGTTCCAGGCTGCGCGCAAGGCTGGTGGCCACGCCTTGCTCCGAGAAATCGAAGCTGCTGCGTCCGTCCTCGAACGATTCGCCGGCCTTGCTCGACAGGAATACGCGGTCGCGTCGCGCCCCAAGCGCCGCACCAAGCCGCGCCTCGCTGAGCCCGTAGGCGGGGGCGGTGTCGATCACGCCGATGCCGATGTCGACCACCGCGTGGATCAGACGCGTCGCGGCCTCGTCGGTGGGGAGGTCGTAGGGCGTCGGATACTTGATGCCCTCGTTGCGGCCGATCTTGAACGCGCCCCAGCCGATCGCGGTCACCGGCATGGGCAGCCGCGTTGCGCAACGCTGTGGCAGCGCCAGTGCGCCACTCATGGCAGGCGAGCCCAGGTGGCGTCATGCCAGGGTCGCGGTGCGAGCGCCGGTGTCTGCCAGCCCGCGGGCCACGGATCCGTTCCGCCTCGCCCGTCGCGCATGAGCGAAACCGCCGCCTGCGCGGCACGCGGCGCGAGGACGAGCTTCACGGGCCACGTCACCACGACCGAGCCGATCGCCTGCACGTGCGCCGAACTCGGTCGCCGGGCGTTGGGTGTTCGCGGCTCGGCCCGGTCCACGAGGTAGCTCGACCACTCGGTGCCCGCCAGCGACACGCCGGGCATGCACGCCGCGACCTCCTCCCTCGCGTGTCGCACGAAGGCGTCCGGCTGCATCGCCGGACCCTTCTCGGCGATTTCGCCGCCAATGTGCCAGACCGTGCCAGCGGCATCGGTGTCGCTTGTGACGGTGATCCGCGTGCGTGCGCCGTCGATGCAGTGCCCGAACACCAGGGGCAGGGGGCCGCGCACCATCGCCTGCCGCAGGGGTCGGCGCTGCATGGGCTGCCTTGCGTCCAGACCGGCAAGCGCCAGCAGGGCCTCGTTGCCGGCGCCTGCGCACAGGAACACGCGCCGGGCGAGCACGCGCGCCGCGCGATCATCACCCTCGATTTCCACGGTTGCCGAGCCAGGTTCGGCTCGGATCGCGCGAACGTCTCCACGCGCAAGTGCGCCCGGCGCGGCGGCGGCCAGACGACGCAGCAGATCGGCCGGATCGATCACCGTCTCGGGAAGGCTCAGCACATCCCCGCGAACTCCAGCCAGCCAGGCGGGCCGCTCGGATGGCTCCACGATCGCGGGACGGGTCCGGAGCGCCAGACGCGCGCCCAGCATCCCTGCGGCACCCATCAGGCTTGCTGTACGCCACAGGTACTCGTGGGTGGCCAACACGCGGAGGCCACGCAAGTCGGGCCCCGATCGGCCTTCCAGGAAATTGCCCCAGAGTGCCGCGGCCTCGGACGCCTCGTTCGCGTCCTCGCCCGCAACCCCGCCAAGGGCGTACTTCACGCCAGCGTGAAGGATGCCCTGACTGCTGGTTGTCTGGCCCGAACCGAGTGCCCTTGATTCAACCAGGAGCGCCGAGCACCCGGCCTCGCGGAGCGCGTGCAGCGTGAACAGCCCCGCCACGCCGCCACCCACCACCAGCGCATCGACTTGGATCGCGTCGGCCATGCGGGGGCCGATCCTAGGTTCCGGGGCTGAAACGGGGGCTCAAACAAAAACCGCCCGGCGCGAAGCAGGGCGCGGCGACCCCCACGATGGCCCGCCGCGCATCCCCGAGACCCATGGGGAGCTCCGCCCGCCGGGCGGCACGGGAACATAGCCCCGGCCCGCCGATCGACAAACGGAAACCCGGCATTTTCGCCGTCTCTTGCGGGATCTTCACGCGGGCGTTGCCCGTTCAAGGGCGTCCTCGCGGATGCGTCCATCCGCGCCGACCTGATCCACCCGCACCGTGACCCGTCGGCTCACGCCTCGCTCGGCCATCGTCACGCCGTGCAGTTCGTGGCAGGCCTGCATCGTGCGCTTGTGGTGCGTGATCACGATGAAGTGGCTGCGGTCCAGGAACGGTCCGAGCGCCTTCGTGAAGCGCTCCACGTTGGCCTCGTCGAGCGCCGCGTCGACCTCGTCCAGGATGCAGAAGGGGCTGGGCTTGCTTCGGAAGATCGCCATGAGCAGCGCGACGGCCGTCATGGTCTTCTCGCCACCGCTGAGCTGGCTGATCACCCGAGGCTCCTTGCCGGGCGGCTTGGCGCGGATCTCCACGCCGCTTTCGAGCCAGTCGATCTCGCCGTTCTCCATCGGCACCAGGAAAAGGTCCGCGCTGCCGCCGCCGAAGAGCCGGCGGAACATGCCTTCCTGTCCACCGAACTGGTCGCGGACGGCCTCGAACGTGGCCTTGAAGCGGCGACGGCTCACGTCGTCGAGACGCTCCACGAGCTCCTTCAGGCTGGCGCGTGCGGCGTCGATGTCCGCGACCTCGCGGGCGAGCGTCTCGTTGCGGCCCTCGAGCTGCCCAAGCTCGTCGATCGCCTCCATGTTCACGTTCCCAAGCGCCTTGATGGCGTCGCGGAGCCGATCGGCCTCGCTGGTGGCGGCGTCTCGATCCGGCGCCGCGAAGCCCTCGGCGGTGCGGGCCGCGACATGCGCCTCGTAACCGGCGGGAAGGTCGATGCCGAGTTCCTCGAACGTGCTCTCCTCCAGGCCTTCACGCCGAACCTCCGCCTCGCGGCGGCTGATCTCGATCGCCGAGTGATCCCGCTCCACACGCGAGGCCTCCTCGCGGATCGAGCGCACGGCATCGCCTGCGGCGGTGGCCTGCTCGATGGCGGCGGTCAGTTCGGCTGCGATCGCCTGGGCCTGCTGCGCGGCCGTCGCCTCGGCGGCGATCGCGGCCTCGCGCTGCTGCTGCGCTTCCGCGGCCTGTCGGGCAAGTTCCTCGCTCCGTGCCGCGCGCCGCTCATGGTCGGTTCCGAGTTCCGCGCGCTGGCGGTCGATGCCGTCGATCGCGACCTCGATCAGCCGACGCTCGCGGCGACGGCCGTCGAGCACCGCGTTCGCCTCGCTCGCCTGCGTGCGCACGGCGGCCAGACGGTCGATCGCGGCCTGCACGCGGGCGCGCACTTCCTGCGCGGCCTGCTGCGCGGCGGCGAGCGTGGCACGCTCCTCGTCCAGCAACTTGTCCAGGCTCTTCAGGCGCGACTCGCACGACTCGCGCTCGGCATGCAGCTCGCGCACGCGGCGCTCGCTCTCGCCGCGTTCGGCCGCCGTCGTATCCAGGTCGTGCCGCACGCGAGCAGCCAGCTGGTCGGCGCGCTCGGTCTGATACTGGCCATCCATGCGCTGTCGCATGGCCTGCTGCATCTGTCCGTCGAGTTCCTGCTGTGCACGTGCAGCTGCGGCGGTGGCCTCGTTCAGGCCGCTCACATCGGCCTCGGCCATGCTGATCTCCATGCTCAGCGCGCTCACGGCCGCCTCGAGTTCGCCACGCTCCACGCGCCGGGTCAGCACGCCGCTGCGGGCGGTGCGGGCACCGGTCACGCGCACGCGCCCGGGGCCTTCCACCACGGCGCCGCAGTCGCTCACCAGGGTGCAGCCCGTGAAGGCGTCGGAACCCGCAAGCCGAAGCGCTGTCGAGAGATCCGCCACGCGGAAACATCGGCCCAGCAGCGCTTCCGCAACGGGGCGGACATCGGCTGGACATCGGATGGATGCAAGCAGGCTGGTGGCCTCGGCGCTTCCCGCAACCACGGCGGAGCCGCTGACGGGAGCCGCCAGTCGAACGCGCCCCTCGAGTCCGCGCACGGCCTCGGTGGCAGCGCCAAGATCCTCGGTGCGGCGAACCACGAGCGTCTGAAGGCTGTCGCCCAGCGCGGCCTCCACAAGCGCTGCGGTGGCGCCGTCGGTCTCGATGAGGTCGCCAAGCATGCCGGCGAGCCACGTGTGTCGATCGCGCTCGGCCAGGACACGCTTCACGGCCTCGTCAAGGCCCTCGCCAAGCTGCGCCATCTCGTCCAGCAGACGCAGGCGACTTTCAAGGCTGCTCCGATCCTCGCGCAGCGCGCCAAGCTTGCGCAGCGCTTCCGCCTGCTGGTCGCCCAGCTGCGACACCTGCTCGGCCTGGGCGGCCAGCTCGCGATGCACGCGCTCGAGCGCGTCCTCGGCCACCTGACGCTGCACCTGGGCGGTGTTGCGGGCGGCCAGGATCTGGTCCATTTCAAGGCGCAGGCGCTCGCGACGCGCGTCGTTGCGTGCAAGCTCCGCCTCGAGGGCCGGCTCGCGCTCCTGCACCGCGGCCAGTCGACCCGTGGCGCGGGCGCGGTCGCGCTCGATGCCCGACACGGTCTCCTGGCGCCGGCGAATCCCGTGCTCTGCCGCATCCGCCTGCTCGCTCAGGTCGTTGCGCTCGCGCGCGCAGTCGGACACCTGTCGCTCGATGCCCGCAAGCGCCGCTTCGGCCTGCTCCGATTCGCGCGCGGCGTCCTCCAGTCGCGAGGCGTGCTCGTCGCGCTGCACGCGCAGCGACTCCAGTCGCGCGGCCTCGCTCTCGACCGCGGCGCGATTCTCGGTGCGCGCGCGCTCGATGAAATCAAGTCGCTGCTCCGACTGCCGCTGCACGCCGGCGGCCTCAAGCTGCGCCTGCTCAAGCTGGTGTCGGCGGTCGAGCGTCGCGGCGCGACGGGCGTCGGATTCGTGGCGCGCGGCCTCGGCGGCCTCGAGCGCCGCGGCGACCTGGCGGCGTCGGTCCTCGAGCGCCGTCACCTGGCTCGTCAGGCCCGCCAGCCGCTCGCGCAACTCGTGATAGCCCTCGAACGCGAGCGCCGTGCGCAGTTCGCGCCGGCGCGCCTCGAGTGCCTGGAACTTCTTCGCCTTCTCCGCCTGTCCGCGCACGATGCGCAGGCGACGCTCCACGCCGGCCAGCTGCTCGCGGATCGCCACGAGATGCCGCTCGGCATGGTCGAGCTTGCGAGCGGCCTCGTGCTTGCGCGTGCGGAAGCGCGCCACGCCGGCGGCCTCCTCGAGGATCGACCGGCGTTCCACCGGATGGGCGCGCAGCATCGCGTCGACCTTGCCCTGCTCGATGATGCAGTAGGCGTCATTGCCAATGCCCGTGTCCAGGAAGAGTTCGCGAACGTCGCGCAGTCGAACCTTGCGACCGTTCACCAGATACTCGCTGCGTCCATCCGCCCACAGTCGGCGCTCCACCTGCACCTCGTCGGCATCCACCGGAAGCAGACGATCGCGCACCGCGTCGCGCTGCACCGGTCCGTCGATCGGCGCGCCTTCCACGTCCACCGGTTCCGCAGGCTCGGCTTCCGCCGAAATCTCCGGAACGTCACGATCGATCGGTGCCGCCAGCCGCGGGTTGTCGAAGGTGAGCGTCACGCTGGCGTGGCCGCCCGGCTTGCGGCTCGCGCTGCCGGCGAAGATCACGTCCAGCATCGCGCCGCCGCGCAGGCTCTTCGCGCTGCGCTCGCCGAGCACCCACTTGATCGCGTCGACCACGTTGCTCTTGCCGCAACCGTTCGGCCCGACGATGCCCGTGATGGGCGCGTCGAATCGGAAGTCGGTCGGGTCGGCGAAACTCTTGAAACCAGCGAGCGTGAGACGGCTGAGACGCATCGGACCTCCTGTCGCTGCGTGACCGTCCCTCCTGGACGGATCGCCCCGAAGGGGCTCACGCTCAACGCGGCACAGTATCCGCGGCCTTGGGCCGGGCATCAAGTGGCGCGGGCTGGGTCGGTCGAGGCGCGGTCGCCGGCGAGGGTGTGGCGGCCTTGGTCTCGTCGGGGAAGTCGGGGCGTTCCTCGACCTCGGCCTCCTCCTCCTGACGCATGATCTCGGCGAGGATCCGATCCTGCTCCCCACGGAAGTCGGAGCCAAGGTTCTGATCGCGGGCCAGCTCGTACAGCACGCCGAGCGTCTCGCCGTAAGACAGGTCCAGGCCAGCGGATCCGATCGTGGGGGAGGGGGTGCGAGCCAGGAAGGCGATGAATTCGTGCACCTCGGGCTTGGTCTGCTCGATCCGCTGCCGTTCGGTGCCCTGCGGGCGGTAGGAGACCAGCGCCTTCGCGTCGCCCGGGTCGAACTTCACGATCATGCGGCCATCCCAGATGCGCTGCAGCATCGGCTGCCGCAGACGCACGTCCTCGCCGAACACCGCCAGTCGCGGCTGGCCCGTCTGGGCGGCGTAGATCAGCGGCTTGGTCGAGCGGATCAGGTCCAGCGAGAAGCGATTGTTGATCGCGATGGTCTCGACGGACGGGTCGCGCCGCTTCCGCAGCATCTCGTAGGCGATCAGTCGCACGTCGAGATCGTCATCGTCCACCAGTGGACGCAGGCCGACATCGATCGCCGGGTTCGTTCCCATGCCCCCAAGCAGCTTGATCGCGGCGATGCGCAGCGTGGGTTTGCCCTTGCGCGCCATCTCCAGCAGGGGCTTCACCGCAAGCGGATCGTCCAGCTTGGCGCCTGCCTCCAGCGCGGCCATGCGCGGCTGGTCCTCGGGGTGCGTGTACAGGTCGTGCAGGTGCGGAATGCTCTTGCGACCGATGGCCTGCCATCGCCAGGCCGCGGCGGAGGCGCCACCAGGATTCGCCAGCAGGCTCCGTCGCACCGCCATCGCCAGCGCGTCGGGATTCTGCACGTCCAGGCTCATGTGCCGAACAAGCTGCGCGAACTCGTTGGTCTTGCCCTCGAAGCTTGGGGGCACGGTCAGGTCGATCAACTCGCCGTTCTTGCCGCGTGCGGTCTCGTCGTTCTGTCCGGGCTCGCGCGGGAACCGGGTGTTCAGCGCCGACACGATCGTTCCCGCACGGCTGTGGCTGGGCGTGGCCAGCCGAAGCCGCAGCGGGAGATCCTTCAGCACGCGACCTCCGTTCAGCACGCGACCGCTCAGCCGGTCCACGTCGCCAAGCGAATTGCTCGCCCCCGGCATGAACGGGTTGATCAGCACCGGCCCCTTGGCCTCCGCCACGATCGCGGCCTGTCGGCTGCCGGCAAGCAGGGGTCCCGGGCGCAGCTCCGCGGTCCACAGGCGTCCACCCTCCAGGCTGGTGGTGCCGGATCCCGGCACCGCGATCACGCGAACGTCGAACTTGCTGTCGCGCGTCGAGCCGGCCGGGATCAGTCCCTCGACCACCACCGCGGCGATGTCGTCGCTGTTCAGGAATCGCTCCGGCGAAACGCCCATCCCCTTCACGGTGTCGCTGATCTCGCGCCGGCTCAGTTCCTGAAGCAGGAACGCGCGCACCTCCGCGGGCATGGTCCGGCTTCCGGTGCCCTTCAGGCCCACCACGATGCCGTACCCGCGGACCACGACGTCGTTGAAGCCGAGCAGGATCGCCTCGCTCGCGATCGTGCCGCGCAGGATCGGATCCACCTCGATCTCGAAGGTGGGCTTGGGAACCGTGCTCGAAGGCTTCGGACGTGGCGCCGCCTCCTCGATGTTGGAGCACGCCGCAAGCGCGGCGGCAAGCAGGATCGACACGAAGCGGCGCATGGGCTGGAAAGGGTAGCGGCTCGCAGCCTCACGCCGTCAGGCGCAACGCCTCGGGCGGCGGGCACTCCACGGTGCGACGTCCCGTCCGCTCGGGGTAGGCGAGTCGCCACGCATGCAGAAGGAGAGGTTCGGGCTTTCGTCCCGGGGGCAGCGTGGAAGTGTTCGGTGGCGCGTCGGCACGGTAGATGCGGTCACCCACGATCGGGCATCCGAGCGCCGCCAGATGCACGCGGATCTGGTGCAACCGACCGGTGACGGGCTCCACTTCAAGCAGGGTCTCGCCACCGCGTCGCCCCAGCGTGCGCCAGCGCGTGAGTGCCGACTCCCCGCCGCGCACCGGCAAGAGCGCCACCTTCATGCCGCCACGGATCTCCTCGCGGATGGCACGCGAGCAACTGCCCTCGGCGGACGGAGGCGAGCCGGACACGCGCGCCAGGTACGTCTTGCCGATCTCGCGTCGCTCGAAGGCGCCGCGCAGCGCGTCGTACGCGGCGGCCGTCTTCGCGAGCAGCACGCAGCCGGACACCTCGCGATCCAGTCGATGCAGCAGTCCCCAGTCGCGGTCCGCGCCGAGCTGCGCCAGTGCGTCGCCGCGCAGCGCGAAGACGCCGTTGAGCAGCGTGTCATCGGCATGTCCGCGTCCGGGCTGGGTCACCATGCCGGCGGGCTTCGCCACGCACAGGGCATCCTCCGACTCGTGCAGGATCACGGGCGCAAGGTCGGGCCGCGGGGTGGGTCTTCGTCGCGCCAGATCTCCGTCCTGCCGTGTTCGCGTGTCGCGCATGGCAGGGCAGTATCGCCAAGGAAGCCCCAGCCTGCCTGCCTCGCTACGCTGCGGCGATGGCACGCACGTCCCACGGAACCGCCGCACGGCTCGCGCCCTTCGGCGAGAGCGTCTTCGCGCGCATCAGCCGTCTGGCCGCCGAGCACGGCGCGGTGAACCTGGGGCAGGGGTTCCCCAACTTCGACGGCCCGCAGTTCGTGAAGGATGCCGGCAAGCGCGCCATCGACGAGGGATTCGGCCAGTACGCCAGGTTCATCGGCCTCCCCGAGGTGAATCGCGCGATTGCCGCTCGGTTCAAGTTGGATCAGGGGATGGAGTTCGATCCTGAGCGCGAAATCACCGTGACCAGCGGTTGCACCGAGGCGATCGCGGCGACCATGCTGGGGCTGGTCGATCCGGGCGACGAGGTGGTGCTCTTCGAGCCCTTCTACGACTCGTATCCGGCGACTGCCGCGATGGCCGGCGCCGTGGTGAAGCCGGTTCGTCTGGAGGCGCCGCACTTCCGGCTCCCCGTGGAAGCGCTGCGGCACGCCGTCACGTCGCGCACGCGCCTGATCCTGCTGAACACGCCGCACAATCCGACGGGCCGGATCTTCGACGCCGATGAACTTCGCGCCGTCGCCGAGATTGCCCGTGCCGCCGACTGCCTGGTCGTGAGCGACGAGGTCTACGAGCACCTCTGGTACGCCAGGCCACACACGTCGATCGCCTCGCTTCCCGGCATGCGCGAGCGAACGATCGTGCTTTCGAGTCTCGGCAAGAGCTTTTCCCTCACGGGCTGGAAGGTGGGGTGGGCCATCGCGCCACCGAATCTGTCCGCGGGCATCCGAGCCGCGCACCAGTTCCTGACCTTCGCGACAGCCACGCCACTGCAGCGCGCCTGTGTGGAGGCGCTGTCCGCGCCCCCGAGCTACTTCGAGGCGCTGCGCCGGGAATACGACGAGCGCAGGCAGGCGCTGCTGGGGGTCCTGCGCAACGCCGGATTCGATCCCCTGACCCCCGAGGGCTCCTATTTCGTGCTGGCCGAGCACGGCCGCTTCGGACACCCCTCCGATGAGGCCTTCTGCGAGCATCTGATCCGGGATGTGGGGGTTGCGGCGATCCCGTGCAGCCCGTTCTACGCCAACAGGGTGGGCGCGGACCGCCTCGTCCGCTTTGCCTTCTGCAAGACCCTGGACACGATCCGGCAGGCTGGAGAGCGCCTGAAAGCCCGGCTTCACCCCCTCGCGGCCGCGGGAGGTTCCTGCTAAACTGTTCGGCTCGCCCGATTGCAGGAGAACCCATCGTGTACGCCATCTTCGAAGACAGCGGAACCCAGATCCTCGTTCGCAAGGACGACGAGATCGAGATCGACCTCCGGCCCCTCACCGAGGGCCAGAAGACCTTCACCTTCGACAAGGTGCTCGCGGTCGGCACAGCCGACGGCAAGCCCGCGAAGATCGGTCTGCCGTACCTGGCCGGCGCCAAGGTGACCGCGGAGCTCGTCTCCGAGGAAACCGGCCCGAAGCTGCGGATCGGCAAGTACTCGCGCCGCAAGGGCTATCGCCGCACGCTGGGTCATCGCCAGACCTCGCTGCGCGTGAAGGTCACTGCGATCAGCGCCTGAGCCGAGGAATTCAAGCGAAACTCGCGGCCCTGCCCATCGAGGGCGGGGCCGTTTCGCGTACAGTGCTCGCGTGGATAGGAGACCGCCCTCCGACGTTCGCGTCGGGGTGAGGAAAGTCCGGACACGACAGGGCAACGGTGATGGCGAACGGCCACCGGCCAAGCTGAAGGCCAGGGACAGTGCCACAGAGAACGAACCGCCGAACGGCCCGCAAGGGTGCGTGGCAAGGGTGAAAAGGTGCGGTAAGAGCGCACCGCTCCAGCGGCGACGCTGGGGGCTCGGAAAACCCCACCGCGTGCAAGCGCAAGCAGTCCCTCGCCGGGCAACCGGCACCCGCGGCCCGCGGGCTTGGGACGGGTCGCGTGCTTCGAGGCCGTCGGCAACGGCGGTCCAGAGAGAAATGGTCTCCACCGGCGCAAGCCGGCACAGGATCCGGCTTATTTCCACGATCAGCGGCGGCGGGCCTTCGGGCCCGCCGTGCCGTTTTGGGCCCCTCGGATTGTCGAAAAACCCGGATTTACCCTTGAACTTGAAGTCTTCCTCGCGACAATCGGGGTTCGCCGCGGCGGCAGCGCCCTTGGGCCGGAGGTACCGGTCGAAGAGCAGGCCAAGGCAGGATGCCCGAAGCCCGGCAAGGACCCAGGAGACGACATGAACGTTTCGAAGACCACCAGCCTGCAGGCCTACACCCTGCTGGTCTACCGCAAGGCCATCCATCCGGAATTCTTCCAGATCGAGGCGCGCAAGCGCATCGAGCACCCCCAGTACGAGTTCGAAGGGTGGGTCTTCAAGGGTGGTCACGCCGGCCGCTTCCAGTTCGGCGAGCTGTGTCTCTGCGAGGTCGTGGTCGAGGGCGGCCAGAATCTTCCCGAGAAGGGTCTGGTCACCACCATGCCGTGCGCCGGCGAGCGAGAGTTCGACGAGAAGTTCGGCGAGACCCTGAAGTACGTCACCACGCTCCAGACCGAGACGCTGAGCGAGCACCTCTACACCGGAACCTACCGCGAGATGCTCGCGCACGGTCGCGACCGGAACTGCATCATGACCAACTGGAACGACGAGCAGGGTCGCCCGAACCTCTCGCTGCTCGACTTCCAGCGCTATCTCAACTCGGTGCATGTGCAGGGATATCACCTGCGCAGCGACTGCGGCATGGTGCTGCGCACGCAGACCATGTTCGAGATGAGCGACCCAAAGAAGAAGCCCGCTCGCGGCTGATCCGGTGACCGACGCGCGCATCGGCGTGCTGGCGGGTCTGGCGACCGCCGGCCTGTGGGTGGTGTCCGGCCTGTCCTTCACCAAGTCGGGACAGGCACTCGGCGCCACGCGCGTGAACCTTTTTCGCACGGTCGCGGCGGCGGTGGTGCTCTGCGGAATCCAGTGGTTCTCGCTTGGCCGCCTGGCGCCGGGCATGCCCGATTCCGCGCTCGCGTGGCTTGCGGTCAGTGGCGTGCTTGGGCTGACGATCGGCGATCAGTTCCTGTTCACGGGCTACGTCATGCTTGGGCCGCGCCTGGTGAGCGTGCTCATGACGCTTGCGCCAAGCATGTCGGCGATCCTGGCATGGAGCTTCTTCGGCGAGACCATGAATCCTGTCGGCGTGGCTGGAATGCTCATCACGACGGCCGGCGTCGCGTGGGCCGCGCTGGGACGCGCGGCCGCCGACAGCCCGCACACGCCGCGCGAACGACGGACCGGATTGATGTTCGGCGTGGCGGCCGCGCTGTGTCAGGCGGCTGGCATGGTCGCGGCGAAGCGCGGTCTGGATCAGGGCGTGCAGGCCTTCGACGCGCAGACGATCCGCATGTACTCCGGCGCGCTGACCGTCATTCCGCTTGCGCTCCTTGCGCGCTCGGCCGGACTCACCGTGCAGGCACGTCCCTCGCGACGCGCCTTCGCCATTCTCGCGCTGGGCGTCGTCAGCGGGCCGCTGTTCGGCGTCTACTTCAGCATGCTCTCGACGGCGAAGGTTCCTGTCGGCGTCGCCGCCACGCTGATCGGTCTTGTGCCGGTGCTCATCCTGCCCGCCACTCGCATCATCGACGGCGAGCGCATCCCCGCGCGCGCGTGGATCGGTGCGATCATCGCCGTGGCCGGCATCGCGGTGCTGTCCATGGGAGCTTCCGCGCCGCCGGACACGTCCGATCCATCGCCCGCGACGGTGCCGTCCGTGACGGAGAACGCGCGATGACGCGCGCGCGTCACGCATTGCTGCAGGCGGACCGTGCCATGGGGCTGTCGCATGCGCCGCGAAGGCGTGAAGCCGATCCACTCGACGCGAGCGTCCCGGCGAGCCTCTCGGAGCCCGCCCCAGGCGTCCCCGCGCTGGACCTGCCGATTGCCGAAAGGGCCTCGGCGCCAGCGACGCCGTCGGGCACGGCACGCGCCATTCCCGCCCCGGTGGCGCATGGTGGAATTGCCGTGCGTGGCGTGGAAGCCCTTGAGGCCCTGCGTCAGCGCCACGACCGCGAATGTCCCCATTGCACCACGGCCACCGCGCACACGCAGACGGTCTTTGGCGAGGGCGATCCGGAAGCGCGCCTGATGTTCATCGGCGAGGCTCCGGGCGAGACCGAGGACCGCCTCGGTCGTCCCTTCGTGGGGCGTGCCGGCGAGAAGCTGGACGAGATGATTCGGGCGATGGGCCTCGGGCGTGAACAGGTCTACATCGCCAATGTGCTCAAGAGCCGGCCGCCAGAGAATCGCACGCCGCTGCAGCACGAAGTCGACGCGTGTGGGCCGTACCTCATCGAGCAGATCCTGACGATCCGTCCGGAGGTGATCGTGACGCTGGGCGGCCCGGCGACCAAATTGCTCCTTGCGACCGATGTGGGCATCACGCGGTTGCGGGGGGTCTGGAGCGAATGGCGATCGCCGGGTGGAGAGGCCTCCATCCCTGTCATGCCGACCTACCACCCGGCGTACCTGCTCCGGAATTACACCCCCCAGACGCGCGGCGAGATGTGGTCAGACCTGCAGGCCGTCATGGCTCGGCTCGGACTCGGTCGGAAGTAGGCGAGGGGCGTGATTTCAAATTTCCAATGATTGGCGCATCCGGGGCGGGAGGGGCCGCGTAGAGGCTGATACGTCGGGCTTTGCCCGCCGCCAACCGAGCCCCCCACGAGGAGCCTGTCTGCGGCCTTGCCGCGGCAGGCTCTTTCAATTCATGGATACCGGATCAGCGCAGCACAGGCCGGATCGAGCGTCGGTGCACCCACGGGCTGCCAGCGGAGGGGTCCCTCGCCACCGAGCGCCACGCGCACCTCAGGCGGTGATCGCCAGCGCCGCGCAGGACACCATCGAACCCGCCGTGGTGTCCCGCATCTGGCGATAGTCGATCAGTTCCACCGACGCCGGCTTCGCGATGCGAAGCAGGGCGCTCATGTTGCCCACGCTGCACCAGCGGCTGACGTTGTTCTGTGCCGCAAACGGCGCCACGAACGCGTTGGCATCGCCGCCACAGAAAAGTCGGAGCCGTTCCCGATCAAGTTGCTCCACCTGCTGGGCAATGGGATCCGTGACGGGTCCCGGGTCGCCGAACTGCGGACCGACATGGCTCAGGTCGCTGCTGGCGATGTACAGGGTGTTTCCGCCAAGCTCGCTCAGTGCGGTGGTCAGTGAGGCTACGAATTCGTCGGTTGTGGCGCGCGCGCCGTCGTCGGCAACCATCGGCCGCAGCGGATCCGGCACCAGCGCGGCGATCACGGGCACCTCTCCGTAGAGGTGCTGCACCCATGGCAACTGCAGCTGGATCGAGTGCTCGCCCAGATGGTCCATCTGGTCCGCGTAGATCCGCTTGGCCCCAAGCGACTTCTCCAGGAACGCCAGCACCGCACGATCCGCGGGTGCAATGCCGAGCGGCGTCTGGAAGCCGAATTCACTCAGCACCACGCCATCGCCAATGCCGAAATGGTTGGTGCCGAGCACCACCACGCGGTCCGGCTTGCGATCGGGGTTCAGCGCACGGTACGCGGCCGCGTAGTTGTGCCAGCCCGATGCGTAGTCCAGATGCGGTGCCACCAATCCCGACACCGTGCCCGGAATCTCGGGGTCCTCGGCCTGGCCAAGCCATCCCGCGATGGCCGTGTTGGCGGCCTCGGCGTTCTCTCCAAGCGGCGCGGTGCAGGACGTGGGGAAGTGGCCCGACTCGTTGATGCGGGCCTTGGCCAGGCGCTCCAGCTCCTCGAAGCGCGGTCCCCACAGAAGCCCGAGCTCATCCATTCGCGTCACGATCTCGCGCAGGATGTTCATCGGGGCCTTGGTGCGCGCGGAGAGTTCCTCCAGGGACTCGCGCCCCTGGAACTGCAGGATCAACGGAAGGACCTGGGGCTGGACCGCCATGGTCTGGGCAGACAGTCGCGACGGGTCGTACAGAAGCACGATCGGCTGCTGTCCTTCCTGCTGCATGCCCCGGGGCTGGAAATTCCGGATGCAGGGGCGCTGAAGGTGTTCCGGCAGAGGGGCTTCCGTTTCGGTCATGGGAGCGGCAGTGTAATGGCCCTCATCGGCGGTCCGGGAATTCGACCGAACCTGCCTCAGATCCACGCGTTGGCTGGCCGATGATCGAACGTGGTCCGGGGTAGAATCGGACCGTTCGCCTCCGACCGCAACAGGATCCACCATCATGCTTCGAAACCTGCTGACCATCGCCTGTCTCGCAAGCCAGCTGGCCGCGCCCGTTTCATTGGCGCAGGATGCGCCGGACGCTCCGGCTCCGGCCGCGGCACCGCCCGTGAAGAAGCGTCCCACCGCGGCCTCCGGCGCGGAGCAGGTGGGTGCGGGGGTGACCCGTCAGGAGCGCATGAAGAATGCGGTGTCCCAGACCTCGGCGCCTGTCGCGGCAGGCGGGGCTGATCCGACGGGCGGGGCGGTGCAGGCCGTCGTCGACACCACGCCGGTGGTGAAGATCGAGCCCGAGGTCCTGGATCTGGGCGAGATGGTGGTGGACACGGCGAAGACCGGCAAGGTCACGATCACGAACATCAGCGACAAGCCGGTCACGATCGCGAAGGCGATCACCAGCTGTGGCTGCACCACGGCGGGCGCCCCGAAGGATCCGATTCCGCCGGGCGGCTCCGCCGAGGTCGAGATCACGCTGAAGCCTGGCCCCAAGCCGGGCGTGCCGCTGAGCAAGCGCGTGACCTTCCAGATCGACGGCCACGCCCCGATGATGGTCACGGTGCAGGGCAAGGTTCCGGCGTACATCACCATGACGCCCGACATGCTCGAGGCACCCGGCGAGGGCAAGACGGCGGAGGGTGCGATCACGCTGAAGAGCGTGGATGGCACCACGCCGTTCAAGATCACCTCGGTCGTTCCGCCCATCGTTCCGGATGCCGCCGGCGATGCCAAGGTGGAGCATGTCGTGCACGTCGACTGGAAGCAGTGGGACGAGACCGGGAAGACGATCAAGCTCACCTTCACCACCGATCACCCCAAGGTGCCCTCGCTCAGCTGCCTGATTCGCCGTCCGGTGAACCCGGCCGGCGATCCGCGTGGTCCGGCGGGCCCATCGTCCGCGGATCGCGCCGCGAGCGCGCTGGTGACCGCGGCCCGCAGTGGCGATGTCGAGAAGGTGAAGAAGGAACTCGAGGGAGGCGCCAACGTGAACGCGCCCGACAGCGCCGGGGGCCGCAGCGCGCTGCACTGGGCCGCCAAGGAGGGCAAGATCGACGTGATCCCCGTGCTGCTGGCGAAGGGCGCCGACGTGAACGTGCGAGACCGTGCGGGCAAGACCGCGCTGTGCATCGCCGGCGAGAACGGCAAGGTCGAGGCGGTGGCGCTGCTGCTGGCGGCCAAGAGCGACGTGAACGCCACGGATCGCATGGGCGGAACGCCGCTCATGTGGGCGGCGGCGCTCGGTTCCCCGGACACCGTGAAGGCGCTGATCGACGCGGGTGCGACGGTGAACATCGCCGACAAGAACGGTCTCACGCCGCTGCTCTGGGCTGCGAGCACCGGTGACCCGCGAACGGTCGAGCTGCTCATCGCCAGCAAGGCCGATCTTGCGGCGCAGGACAACCTGACCGGCGACAACGCGCTCATGCGGGCGGCGCGCAATGGCAAGATCGAGAGCCTCAAGGCGCTGCTTGCCGCGAAGGCGGACATCGAGGCCAGGAATCGCCAGGGCATGACGCCGTGGCTGATCGCGGCGGCCAGCGGCAAGGCGGAGAAGCTCCAGGCCCTGAAGGAGGCCGGCGCGAACGTGCAGGCGACGGATGCCCGCGGCTGGAACGCGGTGGATCACGCGCGCAATCGCGCGGACGGTTCGGCGCGCGAAGTCGAGACGTATCTGGTGACCGAGCTCAAGCTCGCTCCATCGGGCGCTGGGCAGGGGGCGAAGTGACCGTCGCCGCCGGCGATCGCGCTTCCAGCTCCAGCCAGGGGTCGGCGGCTGCCGCGCTTGCTGCGCGCGTGCGCCAGGTGCACACGCTGAACAGCACCGCCTCCGTCCTTGGCTGGGATCAGGAGACGATGATGCCCGAGGGTGGCGTGGAGCACCGCGCCTCGCAGCTGGCGCTGCTGGCGAAGCTCGCGCACCAGACCTTCACCGCGCCCGAGATGAAGGACCTGGTTTCGGGCGCCGTGGCCGAGACCGCCAGCCTGCCGCAGGACCACCCGGACCGCGTGGACGCGCGCGAGATCGAGCGTGACTGGCAGAAGGCCACGCTGCTGCCCGAGTCCCTGGTGACGGAACTGGCGGAACTGTCGAGCAAGGCGATGCACGAGTGGGCGGCGGCGCGCAAGGCGAGCGATTTCGGGCGATTCCGGCCGTTGCTGGAGCGCACGGTCGAGCTGAACCGCAGGAAGGCCGAGTGTCTGGGATGGCCGAAGGGCGGCGAACCCTGGGACGCGCTGGCGGATCATTACGAGCCGGGCCTGACGGCTGCCTCGGTTGCCTCGGTCTTCACGCCCCTTCGGCAGCGACTGCAGGGACTGCTGGATCGCCTGAAGGGCGCGTCGCGAAAGCCCTCGAACGCCTTCAACGAGCATGCGCTCGCGATCGCCGATCAGGAACGCTTCGTGCGTTTCGTGGCCAAGCGGATCGGCTTCGACTTCACGCGCGGCCGCCTCGATCGCAGCACGCATCCGTTCTGTGGCGGCAGTCACTGCAACGACGTGCGCATGACCACGCGCTATCTGGAGACCTGCGTGCTCGACGCCCTCGGCAGCACCATGCACGAGGCGGGTCACGGCATGTACGAGCAGGGGCTCGACGGCACGCGCATCGGCCTGCCGATGGGCGAGGCGGCGGGTCTCTCGGTGCACGAGAGCCAGAGTCGGCTCTGGGAGAACCAGGTCGGCCGCAGCCGGGGCTTCTGGAGCTGGTGTCGAGGCGAGCTGCCCGCATTCTTCGGCGACGCCTGCGATCGCTTCTCGCTGGACGAGCTCTACGAGGCTGCCAACGTCGTCGAGCCCGGATTCATCCGGGTCGAGGCGGACGAGGGCACGTACAACATGCACGTGATGATCCGCTTCGAACTGGAGCGGTCCCTGATCCGGGGAGATCTGGCGGTGAAGGATCTGCCGGGGGTCTGGAACGGCATGTACCGTGATTATCTGGGCGTGGAGGTCCCCGACGATCGTCGTGGGTGCCTCCAGGACGTGCACTGGAGCATGGGTGCGATCGGCTATTTCCCCACCTACACGCTGGGCACGCTTCTGGCGGCGCAACTCTTCGAGCAGGCCCGCAAGGACATTCCCGGTCTCGACGCGGGCATCGCGACGGGCGAGTTTGCGCCGCTGCTGGCGTGGCTGCGCAAAAACGTGCATGCGGAGGGGCGGCGCCATCGCCTCGACGCGCTGTGTCGCAAGGTCACGGGCCAGCCCCTGTCGGCCGACCCGCTCATGCGGCACCTCGGGGGCAAGCTGCTGCCGATCTACGGATTGGCGTAAAGATCGCGTTTCGGTCGATGAAACCATGCTTGGCTCCGCTAGACTGCGGGGCTCTCCATGGAACTCCGAAACGTCGCCATCATCGCCCACGTCGACCACGGCAAGACCACGCTCGTGGATGCCATGCTCCGCCAGGCCGGGACCTTCCGCGCCAATGAAGCCGTCGCCGAGTGCGTGATGGATTCGAATCCGCTCGAGCGCGAGCGCGGCATCACCATCCTGGCCAAGAACTGCGCGGTCACCTACCAGGTTCGCAAGGGCCCGAAGGCCGGCACCGCGGTGCGCGTCAACATCATCGACACGCCGGGCCACGCCGACTTCGGTGGCGAGGTGGAGCGGGTGCTGCGCATGGCCGACGGCTGCGTGCTGCTGGTCGACAGCCTCGAGGGTCCGATGCCGCAGACGCGCTTCGTGCTTCAGAAGGCGCTGCAGATCGGCCTCAAGCCGATCGTGGTGGTGAACAAGTGCGATCGGCCGGACGCGCGGCCCGACGCCGTCGTGAACGAGGTCTTCGACCTGCTGGTGGATCTGGGCGCCGACGAACTGGCGCTCGACTTCCCGGTGCTGTGGGCGAGCGGTCGCGACGGCTGGGCCAGCCTGGACCGCAACCAGCGCGACCGTGGCGTGGAGGACCTGTTCGAGGCGATCATCGAGCGCGTGCCTGCGCCAACCAACGACGCGACCGGCCCGCTGCAGTTCCTGGTGACGAATCTGGACTACAGCGGCTACGTGGGCCGAATCGCCATTGGCCGCGTGATCCGCGGCGTGATGAAGCCCGGCATGGCCGTGGGCCTGTGCCGCGACAGCGGCAAGGTGGACAAGGGCAAGATCACCAAGCTCAGCCAGTTCTCCGGTCTGGGTCGCTCCGAGGCGTCGGAAGTGCTGGCGGGCGACCTGTGCTGCGTGGAGGGGATTCCCGACATCGCGATCGGCGACACGATCGTGGATCCGGAGCGACCCGAGGCGCTGCCGCGCGTGAGCGTGGACGAGCCCACGCTGCACATGGTGTTCCGCATCAATGACGGTCCCCTCGGCGGCAAGGAAGGCAAGTTCGTCACCAGCAGGCAGATCAGCGAGCGCCTGGACCGTGAGTTGCGCTCGAACGTCGCGCTGAAGGTGCAGTCGGGCGACAGCGCCGACGAGTTCAAGGTGAGTGGCCGCGGCCTGCTGCATCTGGGCGTGCTGCTGGAAACCATGCGCCGCGAGGGCTTCGAGCTCACGGTGGGCAAGCCCGAGGTCATCGAGCGCGAGATCGACGGGGTGAACTGCGAGCCGTGGGAGCGCCTCACGCTGGACGTGGAGAATTCCGGCATGGGCGCGGCCCTCGAATTGCTGGGTTCCCGTGGCGGCGAGATCGGCAAGGTCGATCCACGTGGCACGCGCATGCACATCGAGGCGGACATTCCCGCGCGTGGCCTGATCGGGCTGCGCACGCGACTGCTGAACGCGACCGGCGGCGAGGCCGTGATGCACCACGCCTTCGCGGCCTGGCGTCCGGTCAGTCCCAATGCCGTGAAGCCGCGCGCGAACGGCGTGATGATCGCCAATGAGGGCGGTCCGGCGACGGCCTACGCGCTCGAGACGCTGAGCGAGCGCGCGGTCATGTTCGTGCGCCCCGGCGACGTCTGCTACGAGGGCATGCTGGTGGGCGAGAACAGCCGCGACAACGATCTGGTGGTGAACGCCGTGCGCGTGAAGCCCTTCAGCAACGTGCGCGCGGCCGCGAAGGACGCCACGGTGGTGCTGAAGCAGCCGCGCATCATGAGCCTGGAGGCCGCCCTCGAGTACATCGAGGAGGACGAGCTCGTGGAGATCACGCCGACGGCCGTGCGCATGCGCAAGAAGCTGCTGAAGGAAGCCGATCGCCGGCGCGTGGAGCGCAGTGAGCGAAGCAAGGCGGAGGCCCTCGCGCGGGAAGCCTGATGGCGACCTTGGTGATGAAGTTCGGCGGCACGTCCGTGGCGGATCCTGACCGGATCCGACGGGCGGCGCGCCGGGTCGCCGAGAGTCGAGCCGATGGCCACCGCGTGGCGGTGGTCGTGAGCGCCATGGGGCACACCACGGATCACCTGATCGCGCTGGCAGGACAGGTGAGCCGCACGCCGGGGCGGCGGGAGCTGGATGCCCTCATGAGCACCGGCGAGGCGGTGAGCGCGGCGCTGGCCGCGATGGCCCTCGAGGACCAGGGACTGCCCGCCCGCAGCCTGAACGCCTTTCAGGCGGGCATGCGAACCGACGGCGCCCATGGGCGCGCGAAGCTGCAGTCGATCGACGCGAAGATGCTGGAGCGGCTGCTGGACGAAGGCGTGACGCCGGTCATCACGGGCTTCCAGGGGTTCTCGCCCGAGGGCCTGCTGACCACGCTCGGCCGCGGCGGCAGCGATACCACCGCGGTGGCGGTGGCGGCCGCGCTGCGGGTGCAGGAGCGGGGGGGCTGCTGCGAGATCTACACCGACGTGGATGGGGTGCATACCGCCGATCCGCGGCTGGTTCCGGAGGCGCCGAAGCTTGGCGCCATCACCTACGACGAGATGCTGGAACTGGCCGCGATGGGCGCCGGCGTGATGCACGCGCGTGCAGTCGTGTTCGGCCAGCGCCACAATGTGCCCATTCACGTCCGCCACAGCCAGCGCCCCGAGCCTGGCACGATGATCCAACGGGAGACTTCGCGCATGGAATCGATCGCCGTCATCGGCTGCGCCCTCAAGAGCGACCTCGGCCGCGTGCAGTTGCAGGGCCTCCCGCGTGCGGCGGGCGTGCAGGCCCAGGTCTTCAGCGCCATCAGCGCGCGTGGCATCCTGGTGGACGACATCATCCAGACCGAGGGGCCTGCCGGAGTCGAGTTGGCCTTCACGGTGGAGCATGGCGAGCTGCCCGAGGTGAAGATGGCGGTCACCGAGGCGATCGAACAGCTCGGGTCAGGCCGCATCGACCTGGAAGTCGGACTGGCCAAGGTCAGCGCGGTGGGCACGGGCATGCGCAGTCACGCGGGCGTGGCCACTCGCATGTTCCACGCGCTTGGCGCGGCGGGCATCCCGATCCGAAACATCACCACCAGCGAGATCCGGATCAGCTGCCTGGTGCCTCAGGAGCACGGTGAACGCTCGCTGCGTCTGGTGCACGAGGCCTTCGGGCTGGAGCGGGGCGAGCGCGTGACGCTGGCCGAGCAGCTCGGAACCGCCTGAGCCGCGCGCCCCTCGCCGCTGCGGATCGGAAAGAAAGCGCCCCGGCCGTTCGGACCGGGGCGCCTGTGTTTCCGGGTGTCCGCCGAGACTCAGGAGCAGGGTCCGAAGCTCAGCAGCATGAACGACACGTCCGACGCGCCGACCTCGCCGTCGCCGTCAAGATCCTCGGGGCAGCCCGAGCACGGTCCCGCCGAGAGCAGCAGGAACGAGATGTCGCCCGCCGTGGTCTCGCCGTCGCCGTCGAGATCGCTTGGGCAGGGGTTCGCCGCCGGGATCGCCGAGATCTCGATGTCGTCCACGTTCCAGCCGCCGTACACGATGCTCGTGTCGGTCGGTCCGATCGTCCATCGCAGATAGACGGTCGCCTGGTTGTCGGCGATGCCCGAGATGTCGTAGGTCACCGTGGACCACGCCGTCTCCTTCAGCGTGGCGCCGTTCTGCCAGAGCGTGGTCCAGGACGTGCCGTCGTTGCTCACGGCGACACTGGCCTTGTCATAGCTGCTCGACTCCACGTTCAGCCAGCGCTTGAACGAGACCTTGGTGCCCGTCAGCCCGGTGCAATCGAAGGCCGTCGAGGTGAGCGTGTAGGCCGGCATGCTGTTCGTGTAGTCGCCGGCCAGGTTGTAGCCGTACACGTTGCTGCCGGTGGCACCCGAGGTCGGATCCTTGGCGCCGTTGCTGGAGCCGCCACCTGTCGGCACGCCGAAGCCCCACTGGCCGGTCGTGGTCCATCCAGGGTTCGTGTCCAGCGGCTCGCTGTAGACCACCTGCCGCGCCTGGCACCCGCCAGCGGCCTGCGCGATGCGCAGGCTCCAGCCGTTGAGCGTGCCCGTGTCGGTGTTGGCCGCATCCGACACGCGAAGACGCCATTGTCCCGCGGTCCGCTCGCCGTCGAGCCCCGAGAGTGACGCGGCGGGCACGGTGCCGCCGCCCTCGTCGTCGTAGGTGGTCACGATGTCGTCGGCGCCGCTTCCGGTGCGGTTGTGCAGCGCGATCACCGTGCCGGCAGGCGAGGTGAGCTCGACGATCAGATCGCCGATGTAGGTGTGCGTGATGTTCACGGCCACGTCGATGTCGCCGATGCACACGTCATCCGGCACCGTGATGTAGCTGTAGACGGTGGTGTTGTCGGCGATCGGCTTCGGGATGTCCGTCGCCGCATAGACCTGCCGGCCAACCTCGAGGGTTGCGCCGCGGGTCGTGCTGCCGCTGCCACCGCTGGCGTTGGCGATGGCGACCTGGCCCGTGTAGACGCCCGCCGAAAGACCCGTGGCGGTTCCGCCGAAGGCCACGGTGATGGTGCGCGAGGCGCCCTGCGTGTTCAGCGTGAACGACAGGGGGGCAGCGGAACCATCCACCGTCAGCCAGCCAGCGTTCGGCGTGACCGTGACGTTGACAGGCGCGGTCTTGGTGCTGGTGATCACGTACTGCTGGGTGGTGGTGAACGGCCCGCCCACGGCGCCGCCGCCGGTGATGGCGGTGGATGGCGTGACCGCGATGCCGGTCTGGCCCACCTCAACCGTGTAGGGCACGTTCGTGATGATGTTGTTCGTCGTGTCGGTGAACACCACGTTGGCCGTGTAGATGCCGGCAGGCTTCGAGAGCAGGCCCGAACCTGCGCTCACCACGACGGAGGCATTGCCGCCGGACGCGAGGGTGCCGCCCAGCGGGCCCGCACCGCCATTGAGCTGCAGTCCGATGTCCGCCGAGAGCGACACCGTGTAGTTCACGGCGTTCGACGAGCCGTTCGTCAGGTTGTGCGTGACGGGCAGGCCGGTGAAGGGGCCGCCGACGTTTCCAAGCGCGGTGACCGCGGAGGTCGGCGAGACGCTCAAGCCACCCGTGGTGCGGGTGTTCACGACCAGCGTTCCGGTGTTGTCCGGATCGAGCCAGGTCTTCACGCCGGTGGATGCGGTGCCACCGCCGTTCCACGACACGCTCAGGCGGCCGTAGAAGTCGTTCGTGATGCTGGAGCAGCTGGCGGAGCCGCCGTGGAGCTGGCCCACGATCTGGTGGTTCTGGTTGTACAGCGGGCTGCCGGAACTGCCCGGCTCCGTGGTGCCGAGTTCCCAGTTGCCGACGCGGATGTGCGTGCCGTCGCCGGGCGAGGAGCTGCTGTTGTAGCTCGTCGTGGTGCTCGCCTGGTTGTCGAAGCTGATGCGCTTCTCGTCGGTGTTGGGGTGGTGGATCGCCACGTTGCTCGTGGTCTCCACGTTGCGCGCGTCAAAGCCCGAGTACGACACCTTCCAGGCCTGATTGGGCTGGCTGCTCAGCTGCACCAGCGTCATGTCCGAAGGGGAGTACTCCGCGCGCAGGGTGGAGCCGCTCGTGAACTGCGTCAGCTGGCCGTTGCCGGCGCTGCCGCTCGCCGTGCTTCCCGGCGTTCGGCAGGTGCTGTTCTCGTAGTTCCAGAAGACGACGAGCGAGGCGGCGTTGCTGGAGCGCACGCCGCAGTGGTAGGCCGTGAGGAAGTACGGCGTCAGGTCCTGGCGCACGTTGTTGATCATGGCGCCGGTGCAGAAGCGGGAGCCGCCGGTCGACATCACGCCGACTGAGGGGATCTCGTCGCGCCAGCCGTCGCCCTGCGGGCAGACGACATCCACGTTGCAGGAGCCGCTCTTGTCGAGGGCGGCCGCCTCCTTGGCGATCTCCATGAATCGGCGGTATCCGGCGTTGACGGAGCCGATGACGAGCCGGACATCCTTCTCGAACGCCTTGTCGACGGTCAGTTCGACCACGATCTCGTTGCCCGACACCGGCGGCGTCCAGAGCTGGCCATGATCGGCGTTGTCGGCGGCGGTGAACGGACGGACGATCGACGCCATCGTGCCGTCATGTACGAACAGCGTCGCGGTCTTGGGCAGCCAGAACTGGGTGAAACCGAGGTTCATGCTGACGGCGTTGTCGCAAACCAGTCGCAGTCGCCACACCCGTCGCTCGGAACCATCCTTGTCGGCGACCGTTTCCCAGGTGCCGTCCATGTCCGGGGTCAGGTGGACCTCGTTCGGGATGGCGTAGCGCGGCGCTTCGCCGGCGACGGCGGCAAGCTCGTCGTCCGCGGCGATCTTGCCGTAGTCGAGTTCGGGCGCGAAGCGAGCGTCCACCAACGCGGCCGGCAGCAGGTCCATCTGCGTGGCGGCGGGCTTCTCGAGCACGCGGGTGTCGGCGGCGCCGGCAGGCATCGCCCCAGACAGGAGCGCGATGGCCGTCAGGCAGGAGCGGAGCGCGCGCAACGAGTTCGAGCGGATCTTCATGTGACGTGGTCCTTCAGTCACTGGAATGCGAAACCCGGCGTCCACAGGGGCGCCGGTTCATCGCAACATAGACCGGTTTGTGAACCATGCCTAAATGAAGTGCGGTCTTGTGCAGATTTCAGCCCGGACTGCGTGTGGGGCTCGATTTAACAGAACACCCATTATGGGCGCAAAGGGGAGTTCAGCGCTGTGGCGCCGAGGTTTGCGTTCCAGCTGGTGCCTCGGCCTGCCTGGGTGGCGTGGCGTCCGGTGGCACCGGCATCGAGGCGTCGTTCGGCCGGCCGTCCTTGGTCCAGGTTGGGTTGCAGGCGGCCTGGGCCAGCGTGAGCACCAGCAGACAGGCAGTTCGGGTGGGCATCGTTCTGTCTCCGTGGTTGGTCATTCCGTTCCCTCCTCGAGGTCTCGGATTTCGATGGGCCGGGTGATCTGGTACTGCCCGGAGAACCAGCGACCAAGGTCCGCGGCGCGGCAGCGCGGGCTGCAGAAGGGCCAGTTCGCGTCGAAGGGCCCGACGGCCGCCTCGCACGATGGGCACGGCTTCGCGCACAGGGTTGCGCCGACGCGCTCGGCCAGGGTCCCCTGCGCGACGCGGATCTCGATCGATCGGGCGGAGGCATCGACAGGGGTGATCCGAACGTCGACCGGCCGCTCCGGCCAGGCCTCGGGGACCTTCTCGGGCCATTCGATCGCGAAGACCGTGTCGACCGCCCCGGGTTCCACGCCGGCGTCTCGCAGCTCATCGGTCGAGTTGACGCGGTACGCGTCCACATGCACGAGGTTGGCGAGAGATCCTGGGTATCGGCTCATCACCGTGAACGTGGGACTGTGCACGGCCGCCGCGTCACAGCCCAGTCCGGCCGCGAGTCCTCGCACGAAGCAGGTCTTTCCGGCGCCGAGGTCGCCATGCAGGAGCACGCAATCGCCGGGTTGCAGCTCCATGGCAAGTGCGCGTCCTACCCGTTCGGTCGCCTCGGGCGATGGCGTCTCGATGGTGAACGCGCCCATGTCAGCGCGAGCTCCGAGCCTCATGGAAGCGTCCGAAGCGGTCCATGGCCAGCTCCACGTCGTCGAGCAGTCCGATGACGCGCGGGGCGTCTGCGTTCGGCATCGGACGCATCAGCCCGATTGTCGTGGTCTTGGTGCGCTGGCGGCCCAGGGTCTTCGGCACGGCGGTGCTGGGCGCGACGGCGAACAGCAGCTCGTAGTCCTCGCCGTCCGAAACCGCCTCATGCCATCCACAGCCCGCGCTGCAAGGCAAGGCTGCAACGTCGATCACGATCTGCACGTTGCTGGCGATCGCCATGCGCCAGGCGTCCTGCGCCAATCCATCGGAGAGATCCATCATCGCGTGCAGGCCGGCGCCCAGTGAAGAGACGAGCGCCTCCGCCTCGTCAAGACGTGGCTCGAAGTCCAGGTGATGCCCGCTGCCATCTGGCCGCAGGGATCCGCCAAGCGAACCCGTGACATGCAGGCGATCGTCGGCCTTGCCGCCCGAGCGCAGCACGGGCGGGTGCATGGGCGAGATCGGTTCCGCAAGGATCGTGACGGACAGCATGAGCGGTCCGTGGCCGCGATGGATCCCGGTGTCCCCGCCGACGAGTGGCGCGTTGTACTGCATCGCGGTGCGGCGCACGCCATCCACCAGTCGTCGCGCGTAGCCCGGCTCCACGTCGGCCGGCAGCGTGCACGCCGCGACACACGCCACGGGGCGGGCGGCCATCGCCGCCACATCGCTGACGTTGCGGGTGACGGCCTTGCGCCCGACCAGCTCCGGATCCGTGCCCTTCAGGAAGTGCACCCCCTCGACCACCTGGTCCACGCCGACCAGCATGGTGCGTCCCTGCAGGTCCAGCACGGCCATGTCATCGCCGGGTCCGGTCTTCACGTGCGGGCCAAGTGCCCGCGCGGTGTCGCGGATGTAGGCAAGCAGATCGTCTTCGCGGAACACGTCAGGCATGCGTGGCACCTGCGGGCAGTTTCGCATCTGGCGCGATCGCGTGCAGGAGGTTGTGGGACAAAAGTGCGGCATGGCGCGCGGTGGCGCCCTGTTCTCGCGCGATCACCGCCCGGCCGGCCCGCGCCATGTCCTCGCGTGCCGGCCCGTCGGCAAGCAGGGCGGCCAGATCCCGGGCGATCTCGTGCCGACTCGAGACTCGCAAGCCCCCCGCCGCCAGCAGCTTCTCGGCCGTGTCCGCGAAGTCACCGTATCGGGGGCCAATGAGGGTGGCCTTTCCAAGGGCGACGGGTTCCATCATGTCGCTGCCGTGCAGGTCGCCGAAACTGCGGCCCACCACCACCACCGTGGCAAGCGCGTAGGCCTTGCGCAGTTCGCCGATCGTGTCCAGCAGGAAGCGGTCCGAGGCGGGCGAACCCCCCCCACGGCTGCGCCGCACGCATCCTGGCATGGAGGCTGCGGCGATGTCGAACCACTCCGGCCTGCGCGGCGCGCAGAGCAACTGGGTTCCGGAGGGCACGATCGCATGCAGCATGGCTTCCTCGTCGGGAGCGGTGCTGCCAGCCACCACGAGCGGCCTGGACATGTCGATGCCAAGCGCGGCGGCGAGCGCTTCCGAACCCTCGACCTGGTCGGCAACCTGCGCCGTGTCCCACTTCATGGTTCCGGTCACCTGCACGCGATCGCGCGGCGTGCCCATGGCGACGAAGCGGTCCGCATAGGCGTCGGTCTGCGCGCAGACGAAGGCGAGCGAGCCGAACATCGATCGCAGCACCGGTCGCGCAAGGCGGTAGCGCGAGAAACTGCGCTCGCTCAACCGACCGTTCACCACGCCCACCGGGATGCCGCGGCGCCCGCAGGCGGCGATGAAGTTCGGCCACGCCTCCAGCTCCATCAGGGCCACCAGCGTGGGCCGGATCCTGTCCAGGAAGCGCTCCACGGCGAAGCCCGCGTCGAGCGGATATCGCACCACCGCGATCCGATGGCCGAAGAGCTGCTGGGCACGCGCGAAGCCCGTGTCGGTGGTTGCGGACAGCACCACGTCGTGGTTCCTCGCCAGGGTCTCCACAAGATGCCGAGCCGCGTTCACCTCGCCCACGCTGACCGCGTGGATCAGCGCCCTGCCCGCCATCTTGGGCGCCGGCAGCGCACCCCCCCGCCCCAGGCGCGCGGGCCAGTCGTTTCGGCGCTTCGAGCCTTGAAGAAGTTTCCACGCAAGCAACGGGCTCGCCGCGACAAGTCCTGCCGCGTAGGCGGCATCAACGAGTGCGGTCACGGACGGAGCTCCTGCAGCGCGCTGCCGAGGGCCATGCCGGTCAGTCCTTCACCTGCGTGAAGTAGACGATCCTTGGCTTGTCGGTGGGCCTGTTCACGTTGGAGCGGTCGATGCACATCACGTAGCGGGCTTCCGACAGCAGCGTCTCCGGGTCCATGGCGTTCCAGCGGCCATCCGGACCCTGCCGCACCGTCTTCACGCGGAAGTACGCGGTGAACACGTCACTGCGGGTGGAGACCAGGTTCGAGAGGCCCTTGAAGAGCATGTTCCGTTCCTCGCTGTCACCGGCGACGGTGTCGGGTTCCAGACGGAAGGCATCGGCGACGGTGAGATCGCGGGTGCCGTCCGGCGTCGGGAGACCGCTGGCATTGTTGTACGCATCCGCGAGCGAGTAGTCGAACGTGCGCACACCCTGTCGATCCGTGCTCAGGCGCGCGTCCAGAGGATCGCTTCCGAGCTGCTGCGACGCGCTCAGCAGGAACGACTGGTAGCCCTGACCACTCGTGGGATCCTCGCGCTCGGTGCGATATGGATCCAGTCCGGCCAGGCGCGATGACCAGGCCACGTCGTACTGCCAATCCGGGAATGCGGTGAAGCCTGCTGCCACCGGCAGGGCCGCGGGAGCGCCCGTGTTGTTGCGCCGTGTGCGGGTGGTTCGGGCCATGCCCAGGATCTCGCCCGGTGTGGTGATGCCCGTGCCGCTCTGCATGCCGCGGTTGAAGTAGACGAACCAGAAGGGATCACGTCGCGGTCCCGTGACGGTGTTGCCCACGCCCGTGCCGACCACGGCAGGCGATGTGCCTGTCGCGTTCACGCTGCCCGCACCTTCGCCGCGATCGGCGTAGGTCGGATAGATCGGGAACGAATCCGGCACACTGGCCGCGTTTCCGGTCACGGGGCTCAGGCGCGTGCCACCCTCCGCGGGCTGCATCGGATCCTTGCTGTCATGGATGAACCAGTCCGACGGTGCGGTGCCCGCCGCGGCCGCGGCAAGGTTCACGTTCGGGTTCAAGCCGTCGCGGTAGATCACCAGCGACTCGGACAACCGGGTGGCGGGGTTGGCGCCACGGTTGCCGTTGGTCGAGAGGTTCGTGAACTGGCCATCCGTGTTCAGGACCGATCGACCGGACACGGCTGGAAGGCTTCCGGCCAATCCACCCTTGCCGTTGGAGAAGCCGAAGGGTTCGCCCTGCGCGTAGGTGGTCAGGCCGTAATCCAGCGATCCGCCGAATCGGCTTCGGCCAGCGTCGTCGTAGACCAGCTGCGTCATCTGCGGCAGCGCACGGAGAACCTCCACCGAGGCGGTGTTCACGTTGATCATGCCTGGAACGGGCCGATCCTGGAATCCACCCGACAGCGACGGACTTCGATCATGTTCCCACTGCGCCATGGACGCACGGGTGACCACTGGCACGTTCCGCGCTGTCACGCCGCCAGTCGTTTGGCGGATCGTCTCGTCGCGGTACGCGTCGGCGGGAATCAGCGCGCCCGCGGGGCGCGCCGCCGTGAAGCCAGTCAGGAACCCGAGGGTCGTTGCGGGCGCTCCATCCTGTTCGAGCGGATTGAAGTTGGGATTGCCAGCGTCGCCGTTGGAGGCCTCGAAGGGACGCACGTCCGTCTGGCCTGACGTCGGCAGCGAGAGCACGCCCTCGACTGGGCTGGAGGATGGGTTCATCGCCACGGTGCGACCCGCGAACTGGTCGCGCCAGTCGTATCGAAGCACGCCGCCGGATCCATCCAGCGTGAAGGCGTCGAACACCCGCATGCCCCAAGGCACGTTGGGCGCATAGGGCGTGCGGAGACCACTTGTTCCACCAAGCTGGATCGGTGTGCCCCACGCTGGGTCGGTGGGGTTGCCCGTCTCGGGCTGGTGGAAGGCGATGTTCGGTGGATCGGTCTGCAGCCGGTTCACCATCGGGCCCTCGCCAACCGGGAATCCCGGCACGCGGCCCGTCATGATCTCGGCGAAGGTGGCGCGGCACTGCGAGACGAGTCGTGGCGGGATCAGCAGGCTCGGACCGTCGTTGTTCACGCCGCGAGGCACGGCAACGCCGTTCAGCGCAGCCTGCTCGTAGTAGTTCACCGTGGTCTGCAGGTCCGTGGGGCGCAGCCAGCCGCCGCGCGAGAGGCTGGCGCCGCGGTCGAACTTCACGAACGGTCCATTGGCCGACGTCGATGTCGGTGGCGTGACGCTGTAGGAACTCCACTCCGCGCCACCGCTGGTGGCGGTCGTCTCCGGGTTGCTGTAGACGCGATAGGCCGGTCCCCACAGGAACACGTCGGTCAACTCGCCCAGCTGCTCGAAGTCGTCGTCCTTGTGCAGCATCTGCAACGATCCGCCGTGCGGATTGCGGTCCAGCGTGTTCCAGACTCCCTGCATGAGCCACTGATTCGGCCCGCCCACGATGGTCGTGCCGTCGGCGGACAGACCAAGGTTGACCTGCATGGTCGCGATCGGGCTGTTCGTCGCCGCAAGCACGTCGCCGTTGTGCAGCGCCGGGCGCATGGTGGAACGATCCAGGATCAGCGCCTTGCCGGTGTGGTCAACAAGTCGTCCGCCCTTGTCACCCATGTAGACGCGGTACAGGCTCAGCGTGTCGCTGAAGGGGAAGAGATCCACGCCGGTCGCGTAGTAGTTGCTGCCATCGCTGACCCAGCGTGCGCGATAGGTTCCGGAGGGGCCCTGAATCACGTCGACCAGCGGTGCTGGCAGGTTGGAGAGATCCGGACGCGTCGCGGACATTGCACGTTCCGTGGGTCGCGGCGCCGGCCGAGCCCACGGCGGATAGACGAAGCGCGTCGTGTGATCGACGAGTTCAAACCCGCTTCCGTTGAGCAGGAAGTTCCCGTACTTGGCGAACAGGAAGCGACGATAGCCAGCCTGCAGGCCGTTGCCGGGATTGCCAAGCACGTCCAGCGCGCTTCCACTTGCCGGCGGATTCGGCACGTTGCGGCTGAGCCTGTCGTCCACCACCGTCTGGCAGTTGAACGCGGTGGGCTTGCGCATGATCAGCTCGGGATACGCGTTGTACGGCAGCGGCTGGTTGCCATCGAGGCTCGAGACGGGATCCGCCGACGTGCCGGCCCAGCCAAGCCCCTGCATGTCAGGCAACGGGGCGATCACGGGTGACGTGAGCCAGTTGAACTTCCGCAGACGGTGCATCCAGAGCAGGTCGGTCTCGTACGCGGTGGGCGTGCCGTTGCCGTCCACGCCTGGCGGCGGGTCCGGCTGCCACATGTCCGGATCCCAGAGCTCGGTGCTGCCAGCCGGTTCCATGGCGAACAGATCGCCGGCGGCGGTCAGGAACTCGCCGTTGTTGGCGGCGGTCCACTGCACCTCGCGCGTCATGTAAAGGTTCGGTCGAAGACCGCCGGAGGTCGGCCGCCCATCCTGCGCGGGATCCTTGAAGTAGGCGAAGTAGGGACTCGACACCGTGTTTCGGGCGGTCCAGACTGGCGCGCGATAGATCGGCACGCCGGAGCGTGCAAGTTCCTCGGGCCACACGCGCGGATTCGCGCTGGCGGAACCCGTGCTGCCGCCGACACCGCCCGAACTGCCCGAGCCCCCCTGGCCCTGATTGCCTCCCGGAACGGCAGTCGTGGATGTTGGCTGCTGGTATCGGCTCGCCTGATACCCGATCAATTCCTGCCGCATGGGCCGGGCATCGCCGCGCCATGTCATCGGCGTGTACTCGTTGACCACGCCGCCAGTCGCGTTCTGCCGCATGTCGACCGGCTTGTCGCAGCGATCCGGCTCGGTGCGCTGCGCGAAGGCATACCGCGGCGCAAGTGTGTCCGGCCCCGCCGCGCCATGGGCCGCGCTCAGGTTGTCCTGCGAAGCCATCACGTTGCGGTCCTGATCCAGTCGGGCGGGATCGAAGGGCGTTTCCGAGGCCAGCACGCCAGCACGGCCCGACTCGAAGGCATCGGGATCAACGGTGTTGGTGGTCGAGGAGGTGATGATCTGCCGCTCCCACGTCCACAGCGGCAGGTTCGCGCCCGCGAGGTCCTGGATCGAGTCACCCGATCCTGGGTACGTGGCGTTGCGGGCACTGATCACGCCGAAGGCGGCGTCAAGATTCTTCTGGCGTGCGAGCAGGCTGCCCGGACGGATGAGCGGATCCCAGCCCTGCTGCGCCCGGCCCTGCTCGGTCGCGTTGCTGGCGGGCACGGCCGGATCGGAAGCCTGTCGCGTGGCGAAGCGCGCGTGGTAGTTGCGCGCCCAGGATCGCGAGACGCGCGTCCAGGTGGTGAAGTAGTCGCGTGACTCGTTGCCCGTGCGCAGCACGATGCCGGGCAGCATGAAACTCGGGTCGACGGCATTCTCGCTTGCAAGGTGCGCGCCGTTGAACTCCTCGGGGGTGGGCACCCACTCCTGCTCGTTTGGCGCGGATGGGATCGAGCCCACCGTCTGCGCCGCGGCTGGATTGAAGGTGGTCACCGCGGTCGGCGAGAGATCCGCACCCCAGCGCGACCAGCTGCTGAAGGCCGGGCGGCGGTCCTCGGTCAGGCCAGCGAAGCCGTTCGGCTCCACCGAGTATTCGGGCGATCCACGGAACCCACCCGAGGTTCCGAGGCCACGCACCGGCGGAAGCATCGGAACCTCGCTCTCGCCGGGCTTGGCCGCGCCGTCGACGTTCGCGCCGAACTCGAAGGCGAATCCGCCGCCAAGATCGATGTACGGATTCGCGTTGTTCTGCATGCCGAGCGTCAGATCGGGCACGGTGGATCGTGCGGCGATCAGGCTGAGCGCCGTCGGTGGCGGGAAGCTCGCGGCGTTGCCCTCGGGCTCGTCAAAGCCCACGAAGATCTTCTGCATCTCGTCCGGCACGCCGTTGGAATCGCGGTCAAGCGCTGGGAACGCGCGGCAGAAGGACTGCAGTTCGCTGGCATCCAGTTCGCCGTGGGGCACATTGCGGTCGAAGGGAACCGTGGGCCACGCGGTGCTGGGGTCGAGCAGCTCCGGCGGCGATGACGCGGACGTGCCGGTGGTGCGCCAGGTCGGGAACAGATCCGCCTCGCTCTTCCACGAGCCGTTGCCCGCGGCGGCGCTCTCATTCGCGTCGCCGACGAAGTACTCCACCGTGTAGGAGGCGAGCGGCCAGGGTGTGAGCAGGTCACCGGTCACGAGACGAACCGGGTAGGGATCGCCGATCGCGGCGCCCTCGTACACGATGCGCGACGGCAGGCGCGACAGCAGGTCCTGCACCATGACCGGCGATGGAGTGTCGCTGGTCATCATGGTGGCCCCCAGCATCACCGGCAGCGACGGCATGTGCCGCCAGTTCATCCAGTACGCATCACGCCGAGGGTTCAGGATGTCGCCCTTGCCGTCGCCTGCGCCGAAGTACTTGCTTGAATCGAAGCCGGGCGCGCCATACGCGCCGTTCAGCGCGGCCCACCCGTCATTCAGGCCCATCATGCGGCGGTCCCGGCCATCGGGCCAGCGATGGCGCGTGGGCGGCAGCGTGATCTGCGCGCAGGCTGTCCAGAACCGACCACCCGTCACGAGACTGCGGTCCTGGTTCAGGTGTGGGTTCTCGAAGAATCGCGCGCGCTGGTCGTCGGGCCGCGCCAGCGGCGTGCCGATCACGCCCACGGCAAACCGCGTGGCCTCGGTGGTTGCGGCCGGGTCCACCGGCAGCGGGTACTGGTACATCGAGGTTCCCGGCGAAAGTCCCGGCTGCGGCAGGTTCACCTCGGCCGTTCGCGCCTGCTCGAACGGAGCCTCGGGGCGGCCGTTGGCGTTGACTGGACCGTTCGCCACGGTGGTCCAGTGGTTGAAGTCGTCGTCCGCGTCGAATCGGTCCACCACCAGCGTGGTCGGCTCGATGATCGGCGTGATGTTGGCCTCGAGCGCCGAGTTGCGAACCACGGTGGTGGTGCCAGCGGTCAGCACCGAGTCCCGCGGCGGGAAGATCGTGGCGGGTTCACGGGAATCGCGCGGGAAGACGACCGTGCTGCGCTGCACCCGGCGGGTGACAGGATCGATGCTCCAGCGCGAGCCGTAGAGCGGCCAGAAGCGCAGGCGATAGCGGTCGATGGTGCACTCGATGGGCGAGATCGCGGAGGTCTGGAACAGGTTGGCCGACGCGTCGAAGTCGGCCGTTGTGCCGCCGACCGTCTCCAGGCGCCAGTCCGCGTTGCGACCGGAGGGGTCACGCAGGATTCGCTCCAGCACGATGCCCGATCGCATGGCATCCGGGGTGAGCGAGTACTTGAACTTCCAGAGATCGTCGATGCGATGCTTGTGCGCGGACCGCAACGGATTGCTGGCGACGCACGCGACCACGTCGCTGCGATCCATCGCGTTCAGCAACTTCGAGCGCGAGAGGCGCGAACGAAGGTCCTCGCCTTGCGCCGCCTGCAGCGAGGTGGAGCCAGGCGTCGCCAGGTCGTCAAGCCACGTGGGCTGGCTGAACAGGCAGCTGGTGATGGGTGACGTGCTCTTGTCCCAGACGGTGTGGCGCAGTGGCAGCAGCGCGGACGTGTTGCATGGATCCGGCTCGGGCCGAATCTCGGTGTCGGGCTGCATGGCCTGCACCTCGACCGCGCTGCGGCCCAGGTGCTTGCCATCGGTGTACTCGTACAGGTCGAAGTAGTCGAGCCAACGGCGCCGGAAGAGCGGATCCCACATGGCGACGGTGGAGAGATCGGCCTGATTCACGCGCTCGTAGCGGATGCGCGTGAAGGGATTCTCCAGCAGGAAGCTGGCACGCGTGCTTCCACCGGTGTTCAGGTTCGGGAACCAGTTCGCGTTCTTCGGCACGCCCAGCGAGTCCGCGATCAGGTACACCGTGGCCGTCGAGGGCTGGAACTCGGTGGCCGGTGGGAGCATGAGAGGAACCGGCTCTCCGCTGGCATCCAGCACCACCCTGCCGTTGGCGTCGAGCTCGTAATCGGGGAAGTCGTACAGGTTGCCGAAGATGTTCAGGCGGAAGTCCGCGAGCCGCAGCGGCTCGCTGTAGGGGTTCGCGACCTGCACCACCAGCACTGGCGTGCGGATCTCGTTCATCTCGTCACGGAAGCCGTCCCTGTCGGGTTCCGCCACCATGCGCATCTCGACCGGTGGAATGCTCGGCGCGCCAGGGCGCGCTGGAGGTTGACGCACCGGAGGCTGGCTCGACGCATCCGCCAGACGCGTGAGGCCGCGGGCCCAGTTCATCGCCAGCGCCGTCGGGATCAGGTTTCGCGTGGAAAGACTCGGATCGCTGTCACGGTCGATTGGAGACCGCTTCGGGAAGAACTCGAGAATCGGATTGTTGCGCGGATCCGATGGGTCGGGCTCCAGACGCGGCCTGCCCACCTGTCCGTTCACCACCGCGACGAACTTGGTGCGCTGCAGGTGCGCCTGCTCGACCGGCGAGAAGCTCTGCAGATCCTCGGGCAGGATCGCCGGCGGCGCGGGCGACACGAGCGTGTCCTTCGTTCCCAGCGCCGACGAGATCATGCGGCCCGGGCTGCGGGGAAGATCCACCACGCCGTTCTTCGTGACGGTTGTCGCGGGGTACACCCATCCGAAGAAGCACTCCGAAAGGAACGGCTGCTTCTCGTTGCCCGGGAAGACGATGTCCGCGGAATCCTCGCTCGGGGCGTCGGTCCTTGCGGGGTGATCCGCGTTCGGCAGGCTGCCCGAGTTTCCAGCGACCAGGCTCTCGCCCCACGCGGCGTTGGCGACCTTGGAGGGTCGCGACGGATCGACCGCGCGGATCGCCTGCGGCGACGCGTACTCGCGCATGCGACGGGTCACGTCGGTGGGCACGGGCGAGTCGCCGTAGTCCGGCCGGTGCTTCACCGCGCTGAAGTCGATTCCCTCGACCTTCAGGTTGCCGTTGGCGTCGACGAACGGGTTGCCGTCCGCCTGCTTCTGCGCGGCGCCGCTCTCGTACCACGGGAGGATGGGCTGCCACACGGGCCGCAGCGGCGTTCCACTGCTGCCGCGCCCGAAGGTCGCGCTGGAGACCTCGCGGATCAGGTCCGGGCGGCTTCGCCAGGTGGCCATGTTGGCCGAGAGGCTGGCGGTGAGCGCCTCGGTGCTCCACGCGGAGCGCCAGGCGAGATCGCCCAGCGACGCAAGGCCCTTGCGATCGGCGGCAAGCATGCCCTGCCGGTCGGCGGGCTCCACGGCACCCGCCACACGCGCGTCGAAGGTCATGCGCAACTGGTCGAGGAAGCGGTCCGTGTAACTGGCGTAGGCCAGGTTCACCACACCGTCGACGACCGTGTTGGCCTGTCGCGGTCCCAGGTCGCGCAGCGAGGAGAGCCACACGTCTCCGCCGGCGGGACTGATGCGCTGTCGCTGCGGACTGACGGTGCGCAGTGCGGGGCGCAGGCGCTGGCGCGCGTTCAGGGCGAAGTCGATCATCGCGCGGCGCTGCTCCTGCACGGAGTAGGCGTAGACCAGCTTCGGATAGCCGCGCTCGTCGACCAGACCGAACTCGTTCAGATGCGGGCGAGGGCCCGAGGCCGCGCTTGGCAACTGCTCCAGGTCGGACTGCGAGAGGCGGCGCTGGATGAGCAGCGGCTGTCGAAGGTCGAACTTGCGGTTCATGTACTCGAACAGGCTCACGCCACGCGTCCAGTCCGAGGGACTCACCACGGGCGGCGTCATCGAGATCTTGATGCCGTCGGGGAACGGATCGTCGCTCGTGGTCACGCGCATCAGGTCGTACGCGCCCCAACGCAGCTCGGTCGAGGAGATCACGCCATCGCCGTCCTCGTCGATCGGTCCGGGTACCTGCGGATGCAGGTCCATCCACAGCGTCGCGTTCTGATAGAACTCGTACGGGTTGCCGATCGCGCGCGACAGTGCGAGATAGTTGCGGCCGGTCCACAGGTGCGGCGGCATGAGCTCATTGCGCTGGCCCGAGATCGTGGTGATCTTGCGGCGAAGGTCCTTCACCCATTGCGCCGAGTTCAGCTGCATGCCGGCCTTGCCACTCTCGGCCGCCAGCACCGAGCTGCGAAGCAGCGTGTCGGGCACCGACGAGTTCTCTCGGCTCAGGCTGTCGCCGTTCAGGGCGCGCTCGAGGCGCGTGATGGCGCCCGCGTCGTTTAGGCCACCGTAGGCGCGCAGCTCGATCTCGTCGGCCGGCTCGAACGGGCGGAACGGGATCGATTCGCCCAGGAAGTCGCGCGAGGACGCCGCAAGACGCATGTTGCGCGTGGCATCACGCCACGAGCCGTTCACGTGGCCGGTTCCCATGAAGCTGAAGGGTCCGTAGGCGATCAGGTCGCCCGAGACCGCCGCACGGAACCAGCGGGTGCGCTCCTCGGGCCGCATGAACGGCGAACCTGCGTAGGCCCCCTGCACGTTTGGCGCGTTCGTGGGCGGACGGGCGCCCGGCGAGAAGGAGGTGTCGAACCAGCTCTCCCACCTCCAGCTGGACAGGTCGGTCGGACCACCGCCGGAACCCACGTAGGTGGCGTAGAGCGGTTCCGACTGCTGCCAGCGAGCCCCCGTTCCGGGTGGCGCGCTGGCAAGCCAGGGGCCGAAGTTCAGCTGGTCGCGGATGCTCGGGAACACCAGGTCGATCCGTGGCGTCCCGGCGTCGAGGGGATCGCGGGCGGCGCTGCGCGACGGCGTGTGCAGGTATCCATTCCAGAAGTTCTGCTGCGGTGCCGCGGTTCCGCCGGGGCCGTACCAGAGGCCGAGCGAGCTCAGGAAGGTCTGCTCGCCCTCCTGCAGCGACGTCCACGACCACCCATTGGTGAGGGCCCCCGGAATCATTGGAGTCGGATTGCCCGCCCACCGATAGGGATCGAACCCCTGCTCGAACTGCGTCGCGTCGTACAGGTCGGTGCGAGTGCCGGAGGGATTGTTCGTCGAGGCGACCTTCGGATCGCCAGCCGACCAGCGGCCTCGCGCGAAGTTGCGCGTGCTGTCGAACAGGCCGACGCGCGTGTCGGTCCACGGAGCGGAGCCAAGCTCGGATGGCTCGCTTGGGCTTCCGATGTACGCACCCTCGGGCTCCGAGGTGACCAACGCCACATCCGCCGGGGTGAATCCGACGGTCGTGTGGCGGTCGGCCCGGGTCGCCACGTTCACGTCGACCATGCCCGCGTTGTCCACGATGCTCACGCCCACCACGGTGCGGACGTTCTTCTCCTGCCCGACCGGCGCAAGAAACCAGAAGCTGTCGGTCCAGCCATCGCCATCGGCGTCGGCGAAGGTGCGCGAGACGATGTTTCGCGGCGAGTTCTCGATGTACTCGTCGCTGGGCGGAACCGGCGTCGCCGTGGGGTTGACCGCGCGGCCAAGACCCAGAGGGTCATCCAGCTTGAACAGGTTCGGCAGCATGCGCGAACCGTTGCCCGCCTGCACCAGCGCGGTGCCCGAGCCCATGGTGCGCAGGTACTCCGTGCGGCTGAACCACAGGTTGCGCCGCGCCGCGAAGTCGCTGACCCACTTCGCCACCGACGAATTCGAGGGATCGTTGGAGGTGGCTGTGAGGCCGATGGTCGCCAGCGGCGTTGGGCGCCGGTAGGCGGACCACTGCTCGTACGGCGTGCCGAGCCCGTCGCGATCGGTGGACATGTCGCCGGTCATGGCGCCGCCCACGAAGGTTCCGGTCGTGATGGTGGTTCCCGGCGCGAACTTTCCAAGCGCGGTTTCGCCGAACGCCATCGTGTGCCCCTCGATGTCGCTCACGTCGGGTACCACGCGCCATCCGTTGTTCGCGGTGGCGGGGAACGAGAGGTGCTGCCAATGGCTGAAGAACGCGCCGTCCGGAACGGTCGGCAGCGGCGTGGTGTTGGCGCCGGGCAACAGCCGCCACTCCGTCATCCGGACTGGCTCGGTGCTGCGCAGCCACCGGGTGTCGCCGAAGCCCGGGTTGCCGATCGGATTGTTCGCCAGCGTTCCGGGTGTGGCGAAACTCGGGAATGCATCGGGAAGCGGCTGGATGGGGAAGAAGCGATTCGCGCTGGGGTTGCCGCCTGCATCAAGATCCACAGGCTGGACATGGTCCGGCCAGTTGGTCCAGGGGATCACGCTGTACGGCGCGAAGTTGTAGCCGTCGGGCCAACCATCGCCCTCACCGGAGGCAGCGCCAGCCACCCGCAGCGGATCCGTCGGCGAGACCGAGTCCGCCAGCATGTCGCCGCGGCCGTTGGCGCCGATGAAGGTGCTTGCCGCCTCCACGCCGTATCGCGCGTCATACGGCGATGGGTTCTTCCTGGCCGCGGCCGAGTTGCCGCCAAAGATGCCCGAACCCACGCTGTTCGGATCCACCGGCCGCAGGAACAGGTGCTGCGAGACATCCGAGGCCAGCTGCTGCGCGATCATCGAGGCGCGCGACGAATCACCGACCGTGTCGTGGATCGCGGCCGCCGTGGTGCGTTGCGCGCGCGATCGCGAGAGGTACGCGGCCGCGATCAGCGTGAGCATGACCAGCAGGCCGCTGACGAGCAGCAGCGCGTTGCCCTTGCGACCACGGGAGAGATGCATCGAAGTGCGAGCGGTCATTGGGGTGCCTTTGGAAGATCCACGACGAACTGAAAGGTTCGCCCCGAGGAGAGGGCGAGCTTGGGATCATGCAGGGTCATGGTGAATCGGAGCGCCGTGGGCCACGGCGTGTAGTCGCTGCGGATCTCGCGGAACGACGCGGACTCGTCGCGGGTGAATCCCGGTTCGTTCGTCACCGGCTGCGTTCCGTTGAAACCGAAGATGGCCTGGTACACGAAGACCGGCACCTTGGTGCCGAGCGGACGCAGGATGCCACGCGTTCCCTCGATGCGGGCAACGTCGATCGGCGGTCCGGCGACCGCCACCGAGAGCGTGTCGCTGGCGGCGGCGCGACCCGCGGCCACCGTCTGCCGCTTGGCGGGATCCAGGATCGAGATCGGGGTCGCGAGCGCGGGATTGTTGTTGGTGGGGTTGGCCGCGATGGCGCCAGCCCAGCCGATGGCTGCGCTGCCGGTGCTGGAACCCTGGAAGTCAGGCGCAAGCGCGCCCGCAAGCATGGTGACACCGGTGCGCTGCTGTGGCGGGAAGAGCGAATCAGGAAGTCCGAACCATGGGATTCGATGCAGCGGATTGTTGAAGAGCGGATCATCGGCTGGCGCCGCCGGCACGCCCGTCGTTCCACCGCCCTTCGGCCGGCCCGGGTTCGGCGAGGGATTCGCCGGATAGCGGGACGTGATCAGGCCGGGCATCGCGACATCGGTCACGTTCAGAACCCCTCCCGCCGGAAGCGCGATCGAGGCCGTGGCGAACTGCGGCGACTGTCCGGCCCCCACCACCTTGCCAACGCCGGGCTTCCACGTCCAGTCGATCTGGAACGAGCTGCAGTTGCCGCTCAGCGTGGGCGCAACCAGCATGGAATCGCCTCGACTCATGCTGGGCGCGGCGCGTTCGGCGCGCTGGAAGCCCCACATGCCCTCGTTGGTCTGCGCCGCGACCCCCTGCGAGGCACCGCCGAAGCAGGCCGACGCGATGCGCTGCCGGAGCGACGGCATCGTGGTGGTGCCCGAGCGGAGCGGATCGAGTTCCGAGAGCCACGCCACCGGCGTTCCGGTCAGGTCGCGCGTCTCAAGCAGCGCACGCAGGTCGCGAAGCGTGGTGGACGCGATGTCGACGCGCGAGTTCAGCGTCCAGCGATCCGGGAACAGCTGCGCATCACCAAGGCTCGGATTCGTTCCGCCCGAGATCGCGACCATCGCGGTGCTGTCGACCTCCTTCGGGGTTCCGTTGGTGCGATCCGATGGTCCGATCTGGAAGATGTTCACCGAACTGTTCGGACGCATGTTCATCGACACGCCCGCGACGGTGGTCTGGATGCGTTGCGCCCGGTGGTACAGCGCGCCATCGGCGGCCTGGCCGGTCCCTCCGGGCAAGCGTCGTGCTCCGCCATCGTCGGCCAGCAGCACGCTCTGGCGGCCCAGGATCCATCGCCGCGGCTCCGGCTGCGTGGCGTAGCCCCGGTTCGCGTTCGGCGCCGCCATGTTGAAGTAGCTGAGCTCGAGTTGCGGTCCCTCGGCGGGCTTGTTGTAGGTCCAGGGCATGAGCGGAGAACCCGCGATGAGGCTGCTGGTGCTTCCCGATCCCTTGCCCACGCTGAGCGGATCCGGGAAGTACAGCGGCACCTCGGTACGCATGCTGTCGGTGGCAAGCAGAGGCGCCTGCACGGCCGTGCCGATGCGAACCATGCTGTTCCACGTCCCGCTCTCGGGCGTGAGCTGGATCTGCTTGGTGCCGCCAAGTTTCGGCTGCACGCGCAGGCCGTAGCCGTACCCATCGTTCAGGCCCGTGTTGCCCGCGCCACCGGGCGCCTGATACTGCACGGTGGGCTGCTGCCGATCGGTGAAGAACACGATCTGGTCGCACCGCAGGTACTCGTCGATCGGGCGATTCGGATCCAGCAGCGGCACGGTGGGATCGTTCGGTGCCTGGTAGATCCATCGGTTCACGTCGTTGCGCACCGCCACGCACTGGATCGCGAGGAAGCCCTCGCGGTTGATCCGCTCGATGTCGGAGCGGATGAGACGCTCGATCGCCGTGGCGGTGGTCTGCAGGTCCGCGTTCGCCTCGCCAAGCCCCGACACCTTGCTGGCCGTGGAGAAGATGCGCGCCACCGCACCCAGGATGATCAGCAGCACGGTGATGCTGACGAGCAGTTCGACCAGGGTGAAGGCGCGACGGAGGTTCACAGTTCCTCCACGGTGGCGTACACCGGCACGAGTTCGTTGTCGTTGGCGTCCCAGCGGGGCACGAACCAGAGATCCTGGATCCCCTGAGGCGCATCGCCGCCGGATCGCGGAAGCGCAAGGATGCCACCGGCGACGTTGCTTCCGATCGCCGAGTTGTCCGCGTCGAACAGCGCTTCGCTGAAGGGCTGCAGCGGAACCGGACGCGCCAGGAACACCGGTCCGTCGGCAATCGTGCTTCGCCCCGACACCACGTGGTGGACGTTGCCGTAAAGGTCGACCAGCCACTGGCCGCCGGATTGCCATTGATCCGCGTAGGGCAGGCCCAGCAGGTCGGAACTGTCGGTGGCGGACACGGGGCCGGTTCCCGGCACGCCCGAGTCATCGAGTCCGGGACCGTAGCGGCTGGCATTGATCGTGGAATTGGTCTTCGCGTCAAGCCCGCCCGCGCCCCACACGTTCCCCTGCCCTTCGCCGAGCGCACGGCGCAGGTTGTTCAGCGAGGATGCACGGCTGGAGACCCACTGTGGAATCGGCGGGCGGTCCGTGGTCTGCCCGCCGAACTCGGTGTCGACCCGCGCATCGACGGGCGCCGACACATAGGGGGTGCCGGCCGCGTTCGGCGACGCGTTCAGCTTGCCGATGCGATACACGAAGAGCGCGACCTGGATCCGGCCATCGAGGCGACGGAACATGCAGTCCCACACGTAGCGCGGCGCATCCACCCTTCCCACGCCATCCGCTGGCTGCGGCCAGTAGCGCTCGCGCTGGGTGAAGAAGATGCCGGGTTCCTGCGGCGCGTTGTTGGGATTGGCCGCGTCGCCCGTGCGCGGCGGCGATCCTCCGAACGTGCCCTGGGACTTCGCGGGACGACTCCCGAAGGTCCACACATGGTTCGTCTCCCGCGTGTCACGCCGCTGGTCGTACTTCGCGCGGTTGAACGGGATCCCGAACAGGCGGTCGGTCGCGGAGCCGCTCGAGTACGTGATGCCGCGCGGAAGGTCACTCAACTGACGCCCGAAACCGCCCGCTGGAAGCGAGGTCGCGAGCTTCCGCCCACCCTCCCGGGCCGTGTGAATCAGGCTGAAGATGTCGTACATCCCCGCCTCGTCCACGCCGGTGGTGGCCGGGTTGTCATCCACGCAAAGACCGGGTCGCTTCCAGGTCCAGTCGCCGCTCACGGTCGCGGGCCCGTTGCGGGGCGTGGTGCGGTTCAGCGGCACCGGATCGCGCACGATCTGCGTGGCGCCCGTCGGCGTGAACTCCTCGAAGGTGCCGAAGTCATCCTGCGAGAGGCGCGTGCGCAGCACGGAGAGCGCGTGCTTGGCCACGATGGGACCGTACACGTCGTCCTCGGCGAACTGCTGCTGCACGATGCCCGCGGGAAAGAGCGCGGCGATCGAGATCATGCCGATGCCCAGCACGAAGATCGCGAGGATGAGCTCGACCAGGCTGAAGCCGCGGCGCCTCATCGCTGCTGCACCTCCGCCCGGCCGGTGTTGCGGTTGAACTGGATGCGCGTGCCGAACTGCTCGATGAACTCGGTCTGCTCGCAGATCTTGCGGGACTGTCCAACGCCAAGATCCGAGTAGTTCTTCGCCGATGTCCACGCGGGAAAGAGCATTCCAAGCCAGTTCTTCTCGTCGTACATCTCGCGCGCCGCCTTGTCGTCGTAGACGGCGAGCACCTGCGTGGTCACCGCGTGCGGCTCGTCGCCCTCCTGGTCCTGGATGTGCGCCTGCGCGGTGCTGGCGGCCTCATTCAGGATGTCCTGCACCCCGTTGCGGTTGAAGTCCATCATCGGGTAGCGGCCCTGGCTCAGCGAGGCGATCCCGCTGCTGTCGAGGCGCGTGATGAGCCGCCCCTGCTCGTCGAAGATCACCGCCACCAGGCTTCCACACTCGTTGTCCTCGTCGGCGCTGGCATCCTCGCTGAGCTTGGGCTGCGTCACCCACGCCCGGTCGTAGAGCTCGTTGCCGAAGCCCGCGAAGCTTCCCGCCACGCCGATGCCCTCCGGGAAGGCGAAGGCGATCATGCCGGGCTCCGGCACGAAGCGGTCGATGAAGATCTGCCTCGTCGCGTCGCCGCTGGCGACCTTGCGCTGCATCGGCTCCTCAAGCCGCCCCACCACCGCCTCGGTCCAGCGTCGCTTGATGCGCGCGGGGTTCGGGAACTTCATGATGTCGGCCGCCACCTCGTCGAATCGCTCCGCACGCCCCCGGAACGCCACCATGACGGGCTGGTGGCTTCGGATCGCCAGCGCGCGCGCCGTCTCGAGCACGTTCAGCAGGTCGTTCACGGCCTTCGTCATGCGCGTGTCCTGCCCGATGCGCTGCACGCTGACGGCGGTGATCGCGGCGAGCGCCACGAGC
>Ga0164293_10000098_pt1 | contig 57017 bp, 56 predicted proteins | sample GEODES118metaG_FD_111487 | JGI IMG/M metagenome (GOLD analysis project Ga0164293, IMG submission 111487) | Eutrophic lake water microbial communities from Lake Mendota, Wisconsin, USA - GEODES118 metaG | ecosystem: Environmental > Aquatic > Freshwater > Lake | place: USA: Lake Mendota...
ATCAGCATCCGGTCCTCGTCGCTGCTGGGCAGAAAACCGGAGGGCACGAACCGGGCCTCATAGCCGGCCTGCACGCAGAACTGCTCGAGTTCCTTCCGATCCAGAACCTCCACACTGGGCACCGGGAAGTCCTGGGCCTCCAGCAGGCCCGCGTAGCGTTCGGCGTCGTCGGGATCCTCGAACAGCAACACAACAGTGCGGCCGTTGAGCTCAAGCGAATGGATGCCCTCCTCGTCGCTGCCCGCGTCGAAGAGCAATACATGCACCTGGCTGGCTGAGGGCCCTCTCGCGGTCACAGGGGGATTGCGATCACTGGGCGCCAGTGTCTCACCCGACCTGCTGTTCCAGCTCCAGCAGCCTGCCGTAAAGCGCCTGCTGGGCTTCATCGAGGTTTTCAGGCACCACCAGCCGCACCTCCACCAGCTGATCGCCGCTCTGCTCGCCGAGCACCAGGCCGCGACCCCGCAGCCGCAGCATCCTGCCGGTGGAGGAACCCGGCGGGATCCGCAGCCGCACCGGACCCTCCAGGGTGGGCACCACCACCTGGCAGCCGAGTGCACCCTGGGCCGGGGTGAGTTCCAGCGAGTACAGCACCCGTAGGCCATCCACCCGCAGCCCCTCGGCGGTGCGCACCCGCAGCTGCAGAAAATGATCGCCGCCGCCCGGGGCCACCCCGGCCAGCCGCAGCCGCCAGCCATCTCCCGCCAGCGGGGGAGTCCACACCTCCACCACCGTGCCATCGGCCAGGGTGAGCTCCACCCGTTCCCCCGCCAGCGCCTGTTCCGGGGTGAGCTCCACCAGGCTCTCCTGATCCCCCTGGCGCTGCACCAGCGGTGGCGGCGGCGGCGAGGCCGTCACCTCACCGCGCCGCACCTGCCAGCCCGCGTTCTGGCGGACCCTCTCTTCCGGCTGATCCCGCGGCGGGAGATCCTCGTCCGCACGCGGGTCCGGTTCGTCCTCTGCGAAGGGCTGCGGCTCCCTGGTGATGCCGAACAAAGCCTCCAGATAGTCGTCAAAGGCGGGGAAGCCACTGGCGAAGGGATCGGGGGGGCTGGCACCGCTCAGATCCTCGCCGGCCTCCCAGGCCCGGCGCCGCACCGGATCAGAGAGCACCGCATAGGCCTCGTTGACGCGCTTGAACCGCTCCTCCGCCGCCGGATCGTTGCCGTTGAGGTCGGGATGCCAGCGGCGAGCCTGGGCCCGGAAGGCCCGCTTCAGGGAGGCCGCATCGGCGCCGGGGGCCAGTCCCAGCACCTGCCAGTAGTCGGTGGTGGTATCGGAGAGCACGGCGGAAACGACGATGGGCGGAGGGGACGGCTGAGGCAGCAGCTGAGGGAACAGCGAAGCGGGTCAGGGACTCAGTCGTCGGTCCAGGGATCGTCCTGCCACGGGTCGTCGGCGGGGCGGCGGCCGCCGCGGCTGACCGGTTCGACCGGCCGCTCACGGGGCTGGGGCCGGACCTCGGGCTCGTCGTAGGCGTAGGAATCAGCGGAGGTGCGGTCGCGATCGCCGGAGTAGCGGTCGCGGCGGGGCTCACTCAGGCGTTCGTTGCGCTCGGCAGGGCCGTCGTTCTCCCGGAACCGCTCCAGAAACGCATCCCGCGGTTCGGAACTGCGGGGCGGGGCGGAACGGGACGCAGCGGGATAGCCCGGCTCGCGTCCAGCGCCGTACAAATCGTCGCGACTGCCGTAGCCACCACCTCCGTAACCAGCACCGCCATAGCCAGCACCTCCGTAGCCAGTACCGCCGTAACCGCCACCTCCATAAACACCGCCGCCGAAGCTCGGTGGGCTGGCCCAGGGGTCGGAACGGCCGCCCCGATCCCACTCATCCCAGTCGTCATCAGCAAACAGCTCGTCCTTGAGCGAACCCAGCGTGTTCTTCAGGCCCTGGAGCGGCCCCGCCTCGGCCCGCCGCTCACTCAGCAGCCGCCGGTTGAGGCCGAAGATCGCTTCCTGCAGCTGGCTCACGGCCAGCTCCAGCTCGGCGGGATCGCTCTCCGCCAGCAGATCCTGCACATCGCGCACCGCGATTTCCACCGCCCGCTGCTGGCGCTCGGCTCCGTAGGGGCCCAGCTCGAGGGCCGCGTCCCGCAGGCGCCGTTCGGCCTGGGCCACCAGGGTCTGGGCCCGGTTGCGGCGATCGATATCCGCCCGCTTGCGGCGGTCCTCCACCGACTTCTGCTCCGCCTCCTCCAGCAGGCGGGTGATCTCCTCCTCGCTGAGGTTGGAGCCCCCCTGGATCGAAACGCTCTGCTGCCGCCCAGTAGTGCGGTCGGTGGCCGAAACCTGAAGCAGCCCGTTGGCGTCGATATCGAAGGACACCTGCACCTGGGGTACACCGCGCGGAGCCGGCGGGATGCCGGAGAGGCGGAAGCGGCCCAGGGATTTGTTGTCCGCCCCCATCTGCCGTTCCCCCTGCAGCACATGGATCTCCACCGACGCCTGGTTGGCCTCGGAGGTGCTGAACAGATCCGACTTGCGAACCGGAATCGGGGTATTGCGCGGGATCAGCACCTTCATCACCCCGCCGATCGTCTCCAGGCCCAGGGAGAGGGGGGTCACGTCGTTGAGCATCAGGTCCCGCAGCTCGCCGGTGAGGATGCCGGCCTGCACCGCCGCTCCGATCGCCACCACCTCATCGGGATTCACCGACTGGCACGGCTCGCGCGGAATCAAGGTGCGCACCATCTCCTGCACCATCGGCATGCGGGTGGAGCCCCCCACCAGCACCACGTCGTCGATGGAATCGGCCGTGAGGCCCCCATCGCGCAGCGCCCGCTGCACGGGGCGCAGCAGGCGGTCGAGCAGGTCGGGGCATAGACCCTCGAAGGTGCCGCGCTCGAGCGTGGTCTCGATGTGGAGGGGGCCCGCCTCACCGGTGGCCAGGAAAGGCAGGGAGATCGGGGTGCTCTGCACCCCCGAGAGCTCGATCTTGGCCTTCTCCGCCGCCTCGGTGAGCCGCTGCAGGGCCTGACGATCCCGGCGCAGATCGATGCCGTGCTCCTTCTGGAAGCCATCGGCCAGCCAGTCCACGATGCGCCGGTCCCAGTCGTTGCCGCCCAGCTGGGTATCACCGCTGGTGGCCTTCACATCAAAGACGCCGTTGGCGATCCGCAGCACCGACACATCGAAGGTGCCGCCGCCGAGGTCGAACACCAGCACCCGCTTGACGGCACTGCGATCGAAGCCGTAGGCCAGGGCCGCCGCCGTGGGTTCGTTGAGGATGCGCTCCACCGTGATCCCGGCCAACCGGCCGGCATCGCGGGTGGCCTGGCGCTGGGCATCGTCGAAATAGGCGGGCACGGTGATAACCGCCGCCTCTACCTCCTCGCCCAGGTAGGTGGAAGCGTCGTCCACCAGCTTGCGCAGGATGCTGGCCACCAGCTCCTCGGGCGCATATTCCCGCTCCGTGGCCGGGCAGACCACCCGCACATTGCCCTGGTCGTTGGCCCGCACCGTGTAGGGGACGCCGAGGCTGCCCTCGTCAAGCTCATCCCAGTTGCGGCCCACGAACCGCTTGAGGTTGGCAAAGGTGTTGCGGGGATTGAGCACCAGCTGGCGCCGGGCCAGCTGGCCCACCAGCAGCTCCTTCTCCCGGCTGTACCCCACCACCGAAGGGGTGGTGCGCCCCCCCTCGGCACTGGCGATCACCTGGGGACGACCGCCCTCGAGCACGGCCACCACCGAGTTGGTGGTACCCAGGTCGATACCAACGATCCGCCCCATGAAGTTCTGCGTGGAAGCTGCGTGGAAGAAAGTCTGAACCGAGGGCAGTCTGTGCGGAAAGCCGCCGCTCCGCAAAGGGAGACGGGACGGTCGACCGCATGGATACACCGACCGAAATGTCGTTAGCCCAAAGGGCATCAGACGTTAAACGAAGCTTAATCGGGCCCGGGCGGGCACGTTTCTAGATTGACGGAGTGGCCCGACCCCTACGACCGCATGACGCGCGCATGACGAGCCAGACCGGCCCCCTTTCCGCCGAAGCGTTCAGCCTGCGCCGCCGTCCGGCTTCGGAAAAGCTTCTCGATCTCGGCTTCCGCCAGCTCTGCTTCAGCTTGGCCGCCCTGGTGGCCCTGGTGCTGCTGGCGATCCTCATAACAGTGTTCTCCGGAGCACGGGAGGCGATCAGCACCTTCGGGCTCCGCTTCCTCACCACCTCCGCCTGGGATCCGGTCAACGAGCAGTACGGGGCCTTCGTGGCGATCTACGGCACCCTCGTGACCTCCCTGCTGGCGCTGCTGATCGCCGTGCCACTCGGCGTGGGAACGGCGATCTTCATCACCGAGGACCTCATCCCCAACCCGATCCGCGAAGCGATCGGCCTGATGGTGGAGCTGCTGGCAGCGATTCCCTCGGTGGTGCTCGGCCTCTGGGCCATCTTCGTGATGGAACCGGCGATCCGGCCGGTGCTCTCAGGCCTCCACAACCTGCTGGGCTGGTTGCCCTTCTTCTCCACCGTGCCCCAGGGCCCCGGCATGGCCCCAGCGATCCTGATCCTGGTGGTGATGGTGCTGCCGATCATCACCGCCATCGCCAGGGATGCCCTCAACCAGGTGCCGCTCGAGCTGCGCCAGGGCGCCTACGGGGTGGGCACCACCCGCTGGGGAGCGATCTTCAGCGTGATCCTGCCGGCGGCGATCTCGGCGATCACCGGTGGGGTGATGCTTGCCCTGGGCCGGGCAATGGGTGAAACGATGGCCGTGACGATGATCATCGGCAACGCCCTCAATTTCAGCCCTTCGCTGCTGGCACCAGGCAACACGATCGCCTCGATGCTCGCCAACCAGTTCGGCGAAGCCGACGGCATTCAAGTTTCCGCCTTGATGTACGCCGCCCTGATCCTGATGCTGCTCACCTTCGCGGTGAACGTGCTGGCCCAGTGGGTGGTGCGCCGCCTCAGCCTCCGCTACTGAATCCCCGCAGCGAAGCCGCCATGACCCTGAGCCGCCACTCCCTTCACTTCAATCCGAAGCTGCCCCGCAATCGCTTCAATCTCCTCGCCAGCGGCATCGCCGGCCTGTTCGCTGCCGTGGCCGTTCTGCCGCTGGTGCTGGTGCTGATCCACGTGCTGATCAAGGGAGGCCGCCTGATCAGCCCACGGCTGTTCACCCAACTGCCGCCGGCCCCCGGCCTGGAGGGAGGGGGCATCGGCAACGCCGTGCTCGGCACGATCCTCGTCTCCCTGATCGCCGCCATGATCTCGATCCCCGTGGGCGTGGGCGGCGGCATCTACCTTTCCGAATACTCGGGCGACAGCGGCTTCGCCCGCTTTGTCCGCTTCGCCAACGATGTATTGGCGGGCGTGCCCTCGATCATCAGCGGCGTGTTTGTCTACGGCCTGATCGTGGCCACCCGCATCTTCTTCAACCAGAGCTACAGCGCCATGGCCGGAGGCATCGCCCTGGCAGTGCTGATGCTTCCCACGGTGATCAAGACCACCGACGAGGGCCTGCGGCTCGTTCCCCAGGAACTGCGCTGGGGTGCCTACGGGGTGGGGGCCTCAAGGTTCATCACGATCAGCCGCATCGTGCTGCCCGCCGCCTTCACCCCGATCGCCACCGGTGTGGTGCTGGCCATCGCCCGGGCCGCAGGTGAAACGGCCCCCCTGATCTTCACCGCCCTCTTCTCTCCGTTCTGGCCGGAGGGGGTGTTCAACCCGATCGCCACGATGTCGGTGCTGATCTTCAATTTCGCGATCATGCCCTACGAGGCCCAGAACGAACTCGCCTGGGCCGCCTCCTTCATCCTCGTGCTGATGATCCTCGTGGCCAACCTGCTGGCGCGCTGGATCAGCCGCATGGCCCGCGCCTGAAATCTTTTTTCTTTTCCATAACCCTCCTTACCTTCCAGCCATGACCCTCAGCAGCCCGATCAGCACCAGCCGTGACCTGGCCAATGACGTCTGCCTCTCTCTGCAGGACGTCTCGATCTCCTACGGCAGCTTCGAAGCGGTGCGCAACGTGTTCATGGAGATTCCGCGCGGCCGGGTGACGGCCTTCATCGGCCCTTCAGGTTGCGGCAAATCCACGGTGCTGCGTGCCCTCAACCGCATGAATGATCTGGTGCGGGGCTGCACCCTGCGGGGCCGGGTGGTGTTCGATGGCCAGGATCTGTACCACCCCAATGTGGATCCCGTGGAGGTGCGCCGGCGGATCGGCATGGTGTTCCAGAAGCCCAACCCCTTCCCCAAGACGATCTACGAAAACATCGCCTTCGGAGCCCGGATCAATGGCTATCGGGGCGACATGGATGAACTGGTGGAACGCTCCCTGCGCAAGGCAGCGGTGTGGGAAGAATGCAAGGACAAGCTGCAGCAGAGCGGCTTCTCCCTCTCCGGCGGTCAGCAGCAGCGTCTCTGCATCGCCCGGGCAATCGCCACCGAGCCGGAAGTGATCCTGATGGACGAACCCTGCTCCGCCCTCGATCCGATCTCCACCCTCAAGATCGAGGAAACGATGCACGAACTGAAGCGCAACTACACGATCGTGATCGTGACCCACAACATGCAGCAGGCGGTGCGCGTCTCCGACCAGACCGCCTTCTTCAATGCCGAGGCGGTGGAAGGTGGCAGCGGCAAAGTGGGCTATCTGGTGGAGTTCAGTGAAACCGAAAGGATCTTCAATGCCCCTCGCCAGCAGGCCACCCAGGACTACGTGAGCGGCCGCTTCGGCTGATCCCCTGCGGCGGCATCTACCCCCCGGCTCGCTGAGGCAGGCCGGGGTGTCTTGTTGTCATAAAAAAACCGGCCAGAGGCCGGTGGGAAGAACGGAGAGGGAGGGATTCGAACCCTCGATAGAGTTGCCCCTATACAGCATTTCCAGTGCTGCGCCTTCGACCACTCGGCCACCTCTCCAGGGGCTAAATGGGGCAGATGCCAATCTAGCAGGGTGCCCCCCCCTGGCCTGCCCCTCCCATGACCGCCAGCTACCCGATCACCGTTCACTGGCGCCAGACCGGCCGGGTGCTCCACCACGACGTGCCCGCCGGGGAGTACATCCTGCGCAGCTTCGAAGCCCAGGGGGATCCCCTGCCCTTCAGCTGTCGCAACGGCTGCTGCACCGCCTGCGCCGTGCGGGTGCTGGAAGGGGAGATCGACCAGCGCGAGGCCCTCGGCCTCTCCCGCGAGATGCGCAGCCGCGGCTATGGCCTGCTCTGTGTGGCCAGGGCCACCGGTCCGCTGGTGGTGGAGACCCAGGACGAAGATGAGGTCTACGAGCAGCAGTTCGGGCGCTACTTCGGTCGCGGCCGGGTGCGCAGCGGCCTCCCCCTCGACGAGGAATGAAGACGATGAACTCCCCTGCCAGCACCCCCCTCTCGGCCCAGGCCCTGGCCGGTGCCGCCCTTCCCACCGGCGAACTGGAGCGCCTGGCCGCCGTCGCCCGCCGGGCCGCCGAGGCCGGTGCCGAACCGCTGCGGCGCCTGTTCGGCCAGCTGCAGCAGGTGCGGGCCAAGGGCGGCGCCGGCAACCTGGTCACCGAGGCCGATCTGGCTGCCGAAGCCGCCGTTCTGGCCGTGCTCGAAGCCGAAACCCCGGGCTTCGGGGTGCTGGCGGAGGAGAGTGGCCGCCGCAGCGGCAGCGGGCCGCTCGAGTGGTGCGTGGATCCCCTCGACGGCACCACCAACTACGCCCATGGCTTCACTGTGTTCGGCACCTCCGTGGGCCTCACCTGGCAGGGCCTGCCCCTGCTCGGGGCCCTGGCTGTACCCGCCATGGACGAGCTCTACTGGGCCGCCCCCGGGCTCGGGGCCTGGTGCAACGACACGGCGCTGCAGGTGAGCCGCTGCGAACGCATCGAAGACTCCCTGCTCGCCACCGGCTTTGCCTACGACCGCATCGAGCGGCAGGACAACAACTACGCCGAATTCGCCTTTTTCACCCACCGCAGCCATGGGGTGCGGCGCGCCGGAGCCGCAGCGGTGGATCTGGCCCTGGTGGCGGCCGGCAGGGTGGATGGCTACTGGGAACGGGGCCTCTCGCCCTGGGATCTCACCGCCGGCGTGGTGCTGGTGGAGGAGGCGGGCGGGGTGGTGAGTGCCTACGACGGCTCTCGCCTCGACATCACCAGTGGCCGGATCATCGCCTGCACGCCGGGGCTCCAGGCCGGCCTGATCGATGGTCTGGCCCGTTGCCGCCCCCTCAGCGGCGCCAGTTACGGAGCCCCTGAGCTGGATCAGCCGGGCGCTCCATAGGATCCCACCGCTCCCTTCCACCGCCCCCTCCCTGCTCCATGGCCCTGCAACCCGCCGCCGGCGCGAGAGACCTCAATCCCGGGGAGGTGGAGAGCAACCGCAGGCTGGGCGAGCTGCTGGCCGGTGTCTATCGGCTCTGGGGCTATCAGGAGGTGGCACCGCCCACGATCGAGCGGCTCGACACCCTCCAGGCGGGCGGTGCCATCGCCGAGCGCGAACTGGTGCGCCTGGCGGCCGACGAACCTCTCGGCCTGCGGCCCGAACTCACCGCCTCGATCGCCAGGGCCGCCGGCACCCGGCTGGCGGATCGCCCCCGCCCCCTGCGCCTCTGGGCCTGCGGCCCCACCTTCCGCAGCTTCCTTGGCGACAGCGGCGGCCAACGCATCAGTGAGGAACTGCAGAGCGGCGTCGAGCTGCTCGGGGAAGCGTCCGCGGCCGCAGACACCGAACTGATGCACCTGCTGCTGGCGGCGGTGGCCACCCTCGGCCTGCAGCCCCAGCACCAGCCCACGCTGCTGGTGGGCCACCACGGCCTGCTCGATGCCCTGCTCGGCCAAGTGCCCGAGGCCCAGCGGGCCGCCGCCCGCCAGGCCCTCACCGGCTTCGATGCGCTCGCCCTCGGTGCCCTCGACCTCAGCCAGCAGCGCCGCAGCCAGCTCCAGGCCCTGATGGGCCTGCGCGGTGAACCGGCCCGGGTGCTCTACCAGCTCGAGCAATGGCTGGGGCCCGTACCCCTGCTCGAAAGCCTCGCCGCCACGCTGGAGAGCGTGGCGAAGGCGGCAGGTCCGCAGGGTGTGCGCCTGCAGCTCGATCCCACCTTCCAGCCCCACTTCGATCTCTACGACGGCCTGGTGTTCCGGCTGGTGTGCCAGGGGGCCGAAGCCCCGGTGGCGATCGCCAGCGGCGGCCGCTACGACGCCCTCGTGGGCCGCTTCTGTCCAGACGCCAGCCTGGCGGCAGGCACAGGCTTCGGCTTCGATGTGGAGGCCATCCGCGAATTGCTCGGCTCCGACACCCCGCGCCAGCCGGAGACCCGCCCCTGGCTGGTGGCCTCCACCGCCGCAGCCAGCGGCTCCCGCTGGAGCCGGCTCGCCGAACTGCACCGCAACGGCGAAGCCGCCGAGCTCTGCCCAACGCCCTGCAGCAGCCAGGAGGAGGCCGAAAGGATCGCGGCCGAACGCGGTTGCCGCGGAGCCCTCTGGCTGGCTGCCTAGGATCCGTCCAGCAGCAGGGCTTCTCCATGGCACACACGATCGTCACCAACGTCTGTGAGGGCGTGGCCGATTGCGTGGATGCCTGCCCGGTGGCCTGCATCCACCCGGGGAAGGGGGCCAACACCAAGGGCACCGCCTTCTACGTGATCGATTTCGACACCTGCATCGACTGCGGCATCTGCCTGCAGGTCTGCCCGGTGGAGGGGGCGATCCTGCCGGAGGAGCGGCCGGAGCTGCAGCAAGCGGGCTAGCAGTGGGCTGGCAGGCGGGCTGAAGTTCGGAGACCCCTCCCTCTGGGCCATTGAGCTCGGGGGGCAGGGCTCCTTAAGTTCGCCCCCAGTGACAGGAGCGGCTGCCATGGCGGTGCTGGAAGAGAAGGGCCAGATTCAGATCCATACCGAAAACATCTTCCCGATCATCAAGAAGGCCGTCTACAGCGGCCATGAGGTGTTCCTGCGCGAACTGGTGAGCAACGGCGTCGATGCGATCAGCAAGCGCCGCATGGCCGCCATGGGCGGCGACTGCAACGAGGGGGCCGACGGCCTGATCTCGATCCGGATCGATCGCGAGGCCAGCACCCTCACCATCTCCGACAACGGCATCGGCATGACCGCCGACGAGGTGAAGCGCTACATCAACCAGGTGGCCTTCTCCAGTGCCGAGGAATTCCTCGAGAAGTACAAGAGCGAGAACGACGCGATCATCGGCCATTTCGGTCTCGGCTTCTATTCCAGCTTCATGGTGGCGAAGCAGGTGGAACTGGTAACCCTCAGCGCCCGCTCAGGGGCCGAGGCAGTGCGCTGGAGCTGCGATGGATCGCCCCAGTTCTCGCTCGAAGCAGCCGAGCGCAGCGAGCCCGGTACCGATGTGATCCTGCACCTGATGGAGGAGGAGCTCGAGTACATCGAGCCCTCCCGCATCCGCACATTGGTCACCACCTACTGCGACTTCCTGCCGGTGGAGGTGCAGCTGGAAGGCGAGACCGTGAACCGTCGGGAGGCTCCCTGGCGCAAGAGCCCGCGCGAGCTCAGCGACGACGATTACATCCAGTTCTATCGCTACCTCTACCCATTCCAGGGCGACCCGCTGCTCTGGGTGCACCTCAACACCGATTACCCCTACAACCTGCAGGGCATCCTCTATTTCCCGCGCATCACCGGCCGCGCCGACTGGGAGAAGGGCGAGATCAAGCTCTACTGCAACCAGGTGTTCGTCAGCGACTCGATCAAGGAGGTGGTGCCCCGCTATCTGCTGCCGCTGCGCGGGGTGATCGATTCCCCCGACATCCCCCTGAATGTGAGCCGTTCGGCCCTCCAGACCGACCGCCGGGTGCGCTCGATCGGTGGCTTCGTGGCCAAGAAGGTGGGCGATCGCCTCAAGGAGCTCCATCGCGACGACCCGGGTCGTTATGCCGAGATGTGGGATTCGCTGGCGCCGTTCATCAAGATCGGGGCGATGGAGGATGAGAAGTTCGCCGACCAGGTGGCCGATCTGGTGCTGTTCGGCACCACCGCCCCGGCCGGGGAAGGGGAGAACCCGGATCCGATCCCGGTGGACGACAGGGCCTACACCACCCTGGCGGGCTTCCGCAGCCGTCTCGCGCCCGACAACGACAAGCGCATCCTCTACTGCACCGATGAGGCCGGCCAGGCTGGGGCCCTTTCCCTCTGGCGCGGCCAGGGGGCTGAGGTGCTTCTGGCCGACACCCTGATCGATTCCCAGTTCCTGCCCTGGCTGGAGATGCGCCATGAAGAGCTGAAATTCCAGCGGGTGGATGCCGAAATCGATGAAAGCCTCCAGGACCAGGAGAGCGAGCTGGCCGATGCCGAAGGCAAGGACAGCACCGAAAGGCTGCGGGACCTGTTCAAGGGTGCTCTGGCCAACGACAAGGTGACCATCCAGGTGCAGGCCCTGAAGGGCGAAAACGCCCCCGCCGCCCTGATCCTGCTGCCCGAGCAGATGCGCCGCATCAACGACATGGGAGCCCTGATGGAGCAGCGTCTGCCGGGCCTGCCCGACCACCATGTGCTGCTGGTCAACCGCCGCCATCCGCTGGTGGAAGGGCTGCTCAAGCTCTCCGCCGGAGCCGTGATCACCGCCCCCACGGGCAGCAGCGCCTCCCCCAGCCAGCAGCTGGCCGATGACCTGGGCCGCCATCTCTATGAAATGGCCAGGCTCGCCGTCGGCGGCCTCGAACCCAACCAGCTGGCCGGGTTCCAGCAGCGCAGCTCCGACCTGATGGGGCGCCTGATGCAGCGGGGGCTGTAGAACCGGGTTAACTCTGCAGTTGCCCTTTGCTCTGGCCTGCCCCCATTGCTCCCCAGGGCAGGGGAGGGAGCTCGCGCCAGCGGGGATGGCCGGTGCTTGGCTTCCTGATCTTCCTTCTGGTCGGGCTGGGCGCTGTGGGAGCGCCCCTGGGCCTGGCCTGGCAGCCGGGCCAGGGCAACGCTCCCGTCGCTGCCACGGCAGCAGAGGGTCCGGTGCCGGTGAGGGTGCTGATGCCGGCCCCGTTCGTCGATGCCACCGCTTCCCTGGCCGCCCGTTTCAATGCCAGCCATCCGGGGATTCGGATCGAGCTGAGCCGCGGACCGCTCGATACCGAGGCCCTCTCCGACCTGGCCGTCAGCAGCCTGGTGCTGGGGGAGGCCCCCTATGACGTTCTGATGATGGACGTCAGCTGGACACCGAAGTACGCCGCCGCCGGCTTTCTGGAGCCGTTGGAGCCCTGGCTGGGCGACCACGCCCTCGACCCGATGCTGCCCGGCGCCCGCGCCGGCAACGCCTTCGGCGGCCACCTCTGGCGGATGCCGTTCAGCGGCGACACAGCCCTTCTCTATTGGCGCACCGATCTGATGGACGCGCCTCCGGCCGACACCGAGGCCCTGGTGCGCACGGCCCGCAGCCTGCAGAAACAGGGCAAGGTGCGTTGGGGCTACGTCTGGCAGGGGCGCCAGTACGAGGGCCTCAGCTGCGTGATGCTGGAGGTGCTGCACGGCTTCGGGGGGCGCTGGTGGAATCCGGCCACGGGGCGCACCGAGCTCGATACCGCCGCCGCCCGCCAGGCCACCGGCTGGTTGTCGATGCTGGTGCGCAGCGGGGTCACCCCGCCGGCGGTGGCCAATTTCGCCGAGAACGAAGCCCTGCAGCTGTTTGCCGCCGGTGAGGCGGCCTTCCTGCGCAACTGGCCCTACGCCTGGAAGCTGATCGAACAGGAAGGGGGCCCGGTGGCCGGCCATGTGGGGGTGAGTCCGCTGCCGGCCGCGCCTGGCCAGGCCGGTGGCGCCACCCTCGGCACCTGGGGCTTCTCGCTGCCGGCCCACAGCCCCCATCCCGCCGAGGCCGTGGAGGTGATCCGCTGGCTCAGCGGGCCGGAGGCCCAGAAGGAGCTGGTGCTCAGCCAGGGCTATGCCCCCACCTGGCAGAGCCTCTACGACGATCCCGACCTGCAGCGCCGCCATCCCCTGCTGGCGGTGCAGCGCCAGAGCCTGGAACTCGGGGCGCTGGTGCGGCCGCTGACGCCGCTCTATGCCCAGTACAGCGATGTACTGCAGCGCCAGGTGAACGGCGTGCTCAGCGGCAGCCGCAGCGTCGAGCTGGCGATGGCGGAAGCCCAGAGCCAGAGCACCAGGGTGGCCGAAGCCATCGATCCCCGATGAGCCTTGCCCCCTGGCTGCTGATGCTGCCGGCCCTGCTGCTGCTGGCGGCGGTCTATGCCGGCCCATTGCTGCGCTACGCCTGGCTGAGTGGCCACGCCAGCTCGGTGCTCACCGGGCTGATCCCGGTGCCCAACGATGGCGCCAACTGGCAGCGGCTGGCCGGCGATGCCCGCTTCTGGCAGGACGCCTTCCAGACCCTGCGCTTCGCCTTCCTCTCGGTGGGGCTGGAGCTGCTGCTGGGGCTGGCGATCGCCCTGCTGCTGCACCGCCCGATGCGGGGCCGCGGGCTGCTGCGGGCCGTCACCCTGCTGCCCTGGGCCCTGCCCACCACCTTGATGGCCCTCGGCTGGCGCTGGATCCTCAACGATCCCTACGGCCCGGTCAATGGCCTGATCCAGGGCCTCGGCGGCCAGCCCTACGGCTTCCTCTCCACCCCTGCCACCACCTGGCTCGCCACCGTGGTGGCGGACGTCTGGAAGACCACGCCGTTCGTGGCGCTGCTGCTGCTGGCGGGCCTGCAGTCGATCCCCGGCGATCTCGAGGAGGCGATGCAACTCGAAGGGGCCAGCCGCTGGCAGATCCTGCGGCGCCTCACCCTGCCGCTGCTGCTTCCCTACCTGGGACTGGCGGTGCTGTTCCGGCTGGCCCAGGCCCTCGGCGTCTTCGACCTGATCCAGGTGCTCACCGGCGGCGGGCCCGGCGGCAGCACCGAAAGCCTGGCGTTCTACGCCTACCTGCAGGCGATGCGCTTCCTGGATTTCGGCTATGGCGCCACCGTGATGCTGGCCACCTTCGGCCTGTTGCTGCTGCTGGCGCTGGCCTGGCTGCTGACGCTGCGCCGCCTGCAGGGGAGGCAGCCATGAGGGCGTTGCTGCTGCTGTGGAGCCTGGCCCCCCTGCTCTGGCAGCTGCGCACCTCGCTGCAAAGCCCCGCCGCCCTGGCGCCGCCGGCCACTGGAGCCGCTGCGGGTGCTGCCCAGGCCGCCGCCTGGACCCTGGAGAACTACCAACTGATCCTGGCCGGCGATCCACCCTTCTGGAGATGCCTGGTCAACAGCGGCGTGGTGGGTCTGAGCACCACCCTGCTGACGCTGCTGCTGGCGATCCCCTGCGCCTACGGGCTGCACCGCCAGCGGGGCCGCATCGGAAGCGTGGCCACTTTGGTCCTGCTGGCGGCGGCACTCTTTCCCACGGTGCTGCTGTTTCTGGGGCTGCTCGAAACGGCCCGCCGGCTGGGCCTGGCCAACAACCTGCTGGCCCTCAGCCTTCCCTACAGCGCCATGGGCCTGCCGCTGGCGGTGCTGCTGCTGCGCTCCGCCTTCGACGACCTGCCGCCCGAACTGGAGGATGCGGCCAAGCTGGAAGGCCTCGATCTTTGGCAACGGCTGCGGCATGTGCTGCTGCCGCTGCTGGCTCCGGCGCTGATCAGCACCGCCCTGCTGCTGTTCCTGTTCAGCTGGAATGAATATCCGATCGCCCTCACCTGGCTGAGCCGCAGCGAACTGCTCACCCTGCCGGTGGCGATGGCGCGCATCGGCAGCTCGTCGGTGTTCACGATTCCCTACGGAGCCTTCGCCGCCGCCACGGTTCTCGGCAGTCTGCCCCTGCTGCTGCTCGTGCTGCTTGGCCAGCGCTGGATCGTCAGTGGCCTCACCCATGGAGCGATCAAGGGATGAGCCTGCGCGAAGGCCAGGGCCTCGAACTCCGGCAACTCAGCCGCAGCGTGGGGGAGCGACTGCTGCTCGATCGGCTCGATCTCGAGGTGCGGCCGGGCGAATGCCTGGCCCTGCTCGGCCCGAGCGGTTGCGGCAAGAGCACCACCCTGCGGCTGGTGGCGGGCCTGGATGCCCCGAGTTGCGGCCGGATCCTGCTCCAGGGCGAGGACATCACCGACCGCAGCGCCGGCAGCCGGCAGGTGGCCATGGTGTTCCAGAGCTACGCGCTCTACCCCCACCTGAGCGTGGCCGACAACCTGGCCCTGGGCCTGCGGGTACGCGGTGTGGGGGCAAGGGAGCGGGAACGGCGAATCGCCTCCGTGCTCGAGCTGCTCCAACTGGGCGAGCTGCGCGAGCGCCGGCCGGCCCAGCTCTCCGGCGGCCAGCGCCAGCGGGTCGCCCTGGCGCGGGCCCTGTTGCGTCAACCGCAGGTGGTGCTGCTCGATGAACCGATGAGCAACCTCGATGCCCAGCTGCGGGAGGAGCTGCGCCCGGAACTGCGCAGGCTGCTGTGCGGCGGCGAACCGCCGGTGATCTACGTGACCCACGACCAGCAGGAGGCGATCGGCATGGCCGACCGGATCGCCCTGCTGGAGGGCGGCAGGCTGCAGCAGGTGGGCAGCGCCAGGGAGCTCTATGCCAACCCCATCAACCGCTTCGTGGCCACCTTTCTCGGCCGCCCGGCGATCAACCTGTTGCCACTCGATCACGAACGCCAGCTGGGGCTGCGGCCCGAACACCTGGTGCCCCTCGATCCCGAGGCGGAGGGGCAGCAAGGCCTGGCCGCACGCCTGCAACGGCACGAGTGGTGGGGCAACCAGCAACTGCTGTGGCTGGAGACCGAACGGGGGCCCCTGCGGATGCTGCTGCCGGGCGACCAATCACCGCCGGAACGGCTGCGGGTGGGCTGGCAGCCGGCCCATGAGCTGCACTTCGCTGCCGGCAGCGGCGAACGCCTGCCCTGAGCCCTGAGCCGGTTTGTTACCATCGCCCGATGGGCTTCGGCCCGGTTTCCTTTTTCACTGGTTGATCGTCATGTCCCGGGTTTGTCAGCTCACCGGCAAGCGCGCCAACAACGGGATGGCCGTCAGCCACTCGCATGTGCGCACCAAGAAACTCCAGCAGGTGAACCTTCAGGAGCGTCGCCTCTGGTGGGCGGAAGGCAAACGCTTCATCAAGCTGCGCGTTTCCACCCGGGCCCTCAAGACGATCCAGAAGAAGGGCCTCGGCGCCTACGCCAAGGAACTCGGCATCAACCTGGCCCGCATCTGAAGTCCGGCCCTGCTGCCAGCATCGAACGCCCAGCCTCGATTCCCATGCAGCGTCGCCGATTCCTGAAAACCCTCGGGTTCGCTCCCTTGCTGCTTCTGCCTTCGAGCCTGCTGGGTCAGCCCCGGCAGGCCTTTGCGTTGGGAGGTGTGCTTCCGGAGCTCGACCAGCCGGCTCCTGCCTTCTCCCTCGAAGGTGTGGCGGTGGAGCCCGGGAAAGGAACCTCCCTGGCAGCTCGGCAGACCCACCTCTCCCTGGCAGAGCTGGCGGGTCGCTGGGTGGTGGTCTACTTCTACCCGAAGGATTTCACCGGCGGCTGCACCCTGGAAGCCCGTGGCTTCCAGAAGGATCTGGCCCAATACGAGCGGCTGCAGGCAGCCGTGGTGGGCATCAGCGCCGACGGCCCTGAAGACCACGCTTCCTTCTGCGACAGCGAGGGCCTTGCCTTTCCCCTGCTCTCCGATCCAGGTGGTGAGGTGAGCCGTCGCTATGGCTCCTGGATCTCGCCCTACTCCCAGCGCCACACCTTCCTGATCGACCCCCAGGGGATCCTGCGGGCCCGCTGGGTGGCGGTCCGTCCCAGTGGCCACAGCCAGGAGGTGCTGGACGAACTGCAACGGCTGCAGCGAATGACGGCATGACGGCGCGCCGCAGGCTTCTGCAGCTGCTGCCGCTGGTCGTCACGGCGCTGCTGCTGGCTTCTTCGCGCCCCCTTCTCTGGGCTGCCCCCAACCCCAACCAACTGCGCTTCCTTGCCCTGGCCGACAGCGGCAGCGGCAATGCCAATCAGCAGGAGGTGGCGGATCGCATGGCGGAAAGGCATCGCCTGCAACCGGTGGATCTCGTGCTGCTGGGCGGCGACAACATCTACCCGAACGGCGACATCGCCCTGCTGCAGAAAACGGTGGTCCATCCCTATCGGGCCCTGCTGCAGGCCGGTGTGCCGTTCCATGCCGTGCTGGGCAACCACGACATCCGCACCGCCAACGGCGTCGCCCAGCTGCGGGAACCGGTGCTGGGCATGGGAGGCCGCTGGTACAACCTGCGCCGCGGGCCGGTGGAGTTCTTCCTGCTCGACACCAACACCAACGCCGCCTGGCAGCACCAGATGCCGTGGCTGAAGAATGCCCTGGCCCGCAGCACGGCCCCCTGGAAGGTGGTGGTGGGTCACCATCCGCTCTATTCCTCGGGCCTCTACGGCGACGATCCCCGTCTGCAGGCGAAGCTGCTGCCCCTGTTCGAGCGCTATCAGGTGCAGCTCTACATCAACGGCCACGAGCACAACTACGAGCGCACTTTGCCGCTGCACGGAACCACCTTTCTCATCGTGGGCGGTGGGGGCGCCTGGCTGCGTCCGGTGCTGGGCAACCGCAACAGTGCCAGGGCCGTGAGCGCCTACAGCTTCGCCGAGATCGAGGTGGTTGGCGATCAGATGCGCCTGAGTGCCTGGAATGCCAAAGGCAAACGGATCGACCAGACAGTGATCAACAGGTAGGAGTCACCAGGCCTCGATCAACAGGCCGCAATCAACAGGCCGGGGCCTGGGGCGGAAGCCACCAGCCGTTGGCCGGCCGGGGCAAAGGCCACCGCCATGGCGGCGCGGAACGACTGCACCGGAGCGCGCTGGGCAAAAGCCGCCAGAAAAGGGCTGCTCAGCACAAAGGGGGCCTGAACGCAACGATCGCGGACGGCAGCGGAGAACCACTGATGCGCCAGTCGCTCCTGCTCCAGAGCCAGGGCCACCAGGGCCCAGAGGCTGGGCAGGGTGAGGGCCGGCCCCGCTTCAACGGCCCGATCCAGAAGCTGACGAGCCTCCGAGGTGTGGCCGCCATGGGCCAGCACGAAAGCGCCGATCGCCTGAAGACTGAAAAACGGAGACTGCAGCAGCCTTGAGCGTTCGATGCTGGCCAAGGCCTCCCGATGCAGTCCGCCATGGGACTCGATCAGGGCCCGCAGCAACAGGGCGGCACGAAGCTGGGGATCAATCGCCAGCTGATGATCGATGGCGGTGAGGGCGGCATGGAAATCGCCCAGCTGGAGATGGGCCTGGGCAGCAACGAACCACCCGATCAGCAAATCCGGATCCAGATGGGGCTTCAGCAGGCCCAGGGCCATGGCCGGACGGCCCGTGGCCAGCAGGTGGCGGGCCCAGGAGAGCAACGGCGGTCCGAAGCCGAGCTGGGCTGGAAGCCAGTTGCCGAAGGATTGCTCACACAGGGAGGGTTGCCAGTGGAGCAGGGAGAGCAGCTCAGCCCGCAGCCCGTTCACCCCGTCGGAGGCCGGCAGGCAGTGCTCGGCCCGGCTCAGCAGGTCCTCGATCTCCTGGCAGACCTCCGCACAGGGCGCCAACCCCATGCTGCAACGATGAATCAGGGCGTAGGCGAGCTGGATCAGGGCCGCGCCGAAGCGGGGCTCGATCTCCAGACTGCGGCGCAGCAGCCGCTCGGCCGTGGGCAGCAGGGCCCAGTCGCGCTCGCGCATCCGGGCCCGGCCCTCGAGATAGAGCTCAAGAGCCCGGGGATCGAGCGCAAGCTGGGGAGTCGGGTCGGGCGCCACACAGGCGACGGATTCCGGCACACCCGTGAGCAGAGAAACGGGCGCCTCAAAGGAGTACCCGGCGCCATAGGAGGTGGAGATGGCGCGGGCTCCCAGGGGACCCTGGTCGAGCACTTGACGCAGGCCATGGACAGCCCGGGCCATGCTCACATCACTGACGTTGGTATGGCCCCACACCTCGCGCATCAATGTGTCCTTGTCGAGGAGCTGGCCGGCATGACGCACGAAGCAGACCAGCAGGCGACTCTGCAGCGGGCTGAGACGGATCAGCCCACCACCCAGCCGGAGCAAACCTTCCGGCGTGAGCGTATAGGGACCGACGCGCCACATCGCCATAGGGGAAAACAGCCATCAGAATCTTCTCTATTTTTAAATAAAATCAGCCGAAATCAAGTGCACGAAGGGCCAACCATGCAGAAGAAACTAGATACATTTCAGCAAGATTCTCAGGTCTGTCTTTCTCCGGGGTGCGCGAGCTCTGTGAGCACATGGCGATGCAGGCCCGCCAGGGCCCTCTGCTCGCCGATCCGGTCCTCCTGGCTGGGGTGATCCAGGCAGCTCTGCCATTGGGCGAGCAACGGGGCCACACTCTGCGGCTGATCCAGATCCTGGCAGCCACAGCCCAGGCCCTCGGCGGCGGCGGCCACCTTCGGGTCGTAGCTGAGGGCCGCGCAGGGGCTGCCGGCCAGGCCCGCCAGGATCAGCGCATGGAGGCGCATCGCCAGCACCAGGCCCGCCCGGCGGAACTGCTCCATGGCGGCCGCCGGATCGTCCACCACCAGCTCCTGGCTGCAGGCCTGCAGCCTCTGGCTGACCAATCCCTGCGCGATCAGACGATCCAGCAGGCCCCGATCCTGGTCCTGGTGAAAGGGCAGCCAGCACACCGGTCGGCCGTTGCTTGCCGCCAGCTGATCGAGGGCCTCCAGATAGGGGCGCCAGCCTTCCCGATCGAGCTGGTGAACCGGTCGCCAACAGACCACGATCGGTCCGCCGGCACCCTGCCAGGGCAGCGTCGGCAGGCTCCAGACCGGATCCGAGCCCTGCAGACCCGCCACGCCCCAGCCGGCGGCCAGCTCAGCTGAATCGGGATCGCGCCAGCTGATCGCCGTGGCCAGGGGCAGCAGAGCCCGGGCCAGCAACCGGCTGCGCCGCCGCCGCAGCGGGCCGAGACCCTGGCCCCAGAGAATCACGGGCTTGCCCTGCACCCTGGCTGCCACGATCAGGGCGCCGTAATACACCAGGCTGCGGAAGCTGGTGCTGTCCTGCAGGAGGCTGCCGCCCCCCATCACCAGGGCCCGGCAGTCTCCCAGGGCCCGCAGCACCCCTGGCAAGCTGCGTCGATCGGTGGTGTCGACCCCGAAGCGGCTCTGCACCTGCTGCTGGTCGTAGGCCGTCACCAGTGGATGGACCCCCGGCGGCAACTGGGCAAGCAGGGCCTGGAGCAGGGCGTCGTCGCCGAGATTGTGTTCGCCGTAGTAGCCGCAGAGCAGCACGGGCTGAAGTGCCGACACCAGGCCATCCATGCGCTTCGGGGAGCTTACGGCCACTGCCTCCGTGGTGTGGCTGCGGTTCCTACGATCCCCCTTTCCGCCCTGGCAGATGCACGCCCTTTCGCTGCCCACCTGGTGGATCCATATCGCCTCGGTGCTGGAGTGGGTGCTGGCGATCGCCGCCGTGCAGAGCTTTGGAAGGCGCCGCCGCGAAGGGGGCTGGCGCTGGCTGGCCCTGGCGATGGTGCCCGCCCTGGTGAGCGCCATGGCGGCCTGCACCTGGCATCTCTACGACAACAGCGAGAACCTCAAGGGGCTGGTGGTGCTGCAGGCCGCGCTCACCACCCTTGGCAACACGGCCCTGGCCGCCGCCGCCTGGAACCTGCTGCGCCAGCAGCGCCTCGGCGAGGACTCCTGATGCCTGCCCTCTGGGATCCGCTGCTCAGCCGCCTCGGCCTGATCGATCCGGCCCCCTTCTTCGTGCTCTCGCTAGTGCCCTATCTGGCCTTCCTGTGGTGGGCCCGACAGGTGAAGGCCTTCCCCCGCCTTTCCCTGCGGGGATTCCAGCTGACGCTTCTGTTCGTCGCCGTCACGATCGCGGCGGCGATCCTCGCCCAAGTGCAATACGGCAAGCTGCTGGCGGATGTGGACCCGCTGCACGGGGGGGCTGAGTCGCTGCTGACCCTCAGCAATGTGCTTGTACTGCTGGGCTTCCTGCCAAGCAATGGGCGTTCCCGCTGAACGGAACAGCCATTCCCACCGAGCGCAGATCGCCCTTCCAGATGAACAAGTCTTAAGGCGGGGATGGCCTGGGCAGCCGGCGCCCGGAAGATGGGTCGTCGGCACCTGATCCATGATCGCTCCCCTCCTGGCCATCGCACCCGCCACCATCTCCTGGTCGCCGAAGGTGGGTCTGGTGATGATCCTCTGCAATGTCATCGCCATCGCCATCGGCAAGGCCACCATCAAGCAGCCGAATGTGGGTCTGCAGCTCCCCAGCTCCAGCCTCTTCGGTGGACTGAGCCACGGCGCCATGCTCGGCACCATCAGCCTCGGCCACATCCTCGGCATGGGTGCCATCCAGGGTCTGGCGTCCCGCGGCGTTCTCTGACGCCTCCCCTGGGCACCTGATCGCTTCCCTCCCCCTCCGGCCGCTGGCCGGAGGGGGAATTTTCATACCGCCAAGGCCTGGCGGCTGCCGCTGCCGGGATCGGCCTGGAAGGCGGTGCCGAAGCGCGCCAGGATCCTGTCGGCCATCTGGGCCGGGGTGAGGCCCAGGCTCTGCTTGCTCTGGTCGGGGCTGGCGTGATCAACCAGCTGATCGGGGATCCCGATCCGCAGCACCGGAACCGCCAGCTCGCGGTCATTGAGGATTTCCACCACCGCGGCGCCGAAGCCACCGGGCAGCGCCCCTTCCTCCATCGTGACCACCCTGCCGATGCGGCGGGCCATCGGCAGGATCAGGGCCTCATCGAGGGGGCGCAGGAAGCGGGCATTGATCACCGCCGCCCGTACGCCCTTCTCCTGCAGCAATCCGGCGGTGGCCATGGCCGGAGCCACCATTGAGCCGTAGGCCACGATCAGCAGATCATCGCCATCGGTGAGCAGCTCGCCTCGGCCGATCTCGAGCGGCTGCCAGCCCTCATCCATCAGGGGAACCCCCTCCCCCTCCCCTCGGGGGAAGCGGATCGCACAGGGGCCGTCGTGCTGGATCGAGGTCACGAGCATGCGCTGCAGCTCCGACTCATCCTTCGGAGCCATCACCGTGAAGTTCGGCACGGCCCGCAGGTAGCTGATGTCGTACTGGCCCTGGTGAGTGGGCCCATCCGCGCCCACGATGCCGGCCCGGTCGATCACGAAGGTGACGGGCAGGTTCTGGATGCCCACGTCGTGGATCAGCTGGTCGTAGGCCCGCTGCAGAAAGGTGCTGTAGATCGCCACCACGGGCCGCATCCCCTCGCAGGCCATGCCGGCCGCCATCGTGACGGCGTGCTGCTCGGCGATGCCCACATCGAAATACTGCTGGGGAAGGGCTTTCTCCAACAGATCCAGACCCGTGCCCGTCGCCATGGCAGCGGTGATCCCCACCACCCGGGGGTCCTGCTCGCAGATCTTGACCAGCGTCTGGCCGAACACCTTGCTCCAGCTGGGTGGCTTGGGCTTGCTGGAGGGATAGGCCTTGCCGGTGGTGAGGTCAAAGGCGCTCTGGGCGTGGTAGCCCACCTGATCAGCCTCGGCGTAGGGATAGCCCTTGCCCTTGGTGGTGGCCACGTGCACCAGCACGGGGCCTTCGCAGCGATGGGCGGCCTGGAAGGTGCGCACCATTTCGGCGATGTCGTGGCCGTCGATCGGCCCCATGTAGGTGAAGCCCAGCTCCTCGAACACCGCACCCACCTTCGGCACCGCCAGGCGCCGCATGCTCTCCTTCAGCCGCTCCAGCTCCTGGGGGAGCTCACCGTGCATGAACGGCAGATGGCGGAAGGCCTCTTCGGCGCTGTCGGAGAGGAACTGCACCGGCTTGCTGTGCCGCATGCGGTTGAGATGGGTGGAAAGGGCCCCCACCGGCGGGCTGATCGACATGTCGTTGTCGTTGAGCACCACCAGAAGGCGGGTGCGCGGCAGGTGGCCGGCGTGGTTGATCGCCTCGAGGGCCATGCCCCCGGTGAGGGAGCCATCACCGATCACAGCCACGCATTTGTGATCCTCGCGACGGGAATCGCGGGCCAGGGCCATGCCGAGGGCGGCCGAAATGCTGGTGGAGGCGTGGCCGGCACCGAAATGATCGAAGCGGCTCTCGCAACGCTTGAGGTAGCCCGCCACGCCATCTTTCTGGCGCAGGGTATGGAAATCCTTGTAACGGCCGGTGATCAGCTTGTGGGGATAGGCCTGGTGGCCCACGTCCCAGACCACCTTGTCGCGATCGAGGTCGAGGGTCTGGTAGAGAGCCAGGGTGAGCTCCACCACACCCAGGCCGGGGCCGAGATGGCCACCGCTGGTGGAGACCACTTCCAGATGCTTCTCACGGATCTGACGGGCAATGGCCTCGAGTTCGGCGGTGCTGAGGCCATGCAGCTGGTTGGGGTGGCTCAGCTCACTCAGATGCATGCCTTTCCGTCCTCTTCGACGGTCAATCTACGGGTTGCATCCAGACACACGGCGATAACGGCCACCGAAACGGAGATAGGTTGCGAAACTGGAGCCATGAACCTGGCCGCTTCCGGATCCAGCTCCGCCGTTCCCTGCCCGGAGCCCAGTGCCTACCTGCAGAGGATCCTGCGGGCTCGCGTCTACGACGTGGCGATCGAATCGCCCCTGGAGTTGGCCCCCAACCTCTCGCGCCGTCTCGGCAACACCGTGCTGCTCAAACGGGAGGATCTGCAGCCTGTTTTCAGCTTCAAGCTCCGCGGTGCCTACAACCGCATGGTGGGGCTGACGGCCGAGGAGCTGGGGCGGGGCGTGATCGCCGCCAGTGCCGGCAACCATGCCCAGGGGGTGGCGCTGGGGGCCCAGAAGCTGGGTTGCCGTGCCGTGATCGTGATGCCGGTGACCACGCCGGCCATGAAGGTACGGGCGGTGGCGGCCCGCGGCGCCGAGGTGGTGCTGCACGGCGACACCTACGACGAGGCCTACGCCGAAGCCCGGCGGCTGGAGCAGGAGCGGGGGCTGACCTTCATCCACCCCTTCGATGATCCGGATGTGATCGCCGGCCAGGGCACCATCGGCCTGGAGATCCTGCGCCAATGCTCCGATCCTCCCGATGCCATCTACGTGGCGGTGGGCGGCGGCGGCCTGATCGCCGGCATCGCCGCCTACGTGAAGAGTCTCTGGCCCCAGGTGGAGGTGATCGGTGTGGAACCGGTGGATGCCGATGCCATGACCCGATCGCTGGCGGCCGGCGAACGGGTGCGGCTGGAGCAGGTGGGACTGTTCGCCGACGGGGTGGCGGTGCGCCTGGTGGGGGAGCACACCTTCGCCCTGGCGCAGCGGTACGTGGACCGGATGGTCACGGTCGACACCGACGCCATCTGTGCGGCGATCAAGGACGTGTTCGAGGACACGCGCTCGATCCTGGAGCCGGCCGGTGCCCTGGCCGTGGCCGGCATGAAGAAGGATGTGGCCGATCGCGCTCTGAAGGGAAAGACCCTGGTGGCCGTCGCCTGCGGCGCCAACATGAATTTCGATCGCCTGCTGTTCGTGGCCGAACGGGCCGAACTCGGGGAGCAGCGGGAGGCCCTTCTGGCGGTGGAAATCCCGGAGCGGCCGGGGAGCCTGCGGCGCTTCTGCGACCTGCTGGGCCAGCGCAGCCTCACGGAATTCAGCTACCGCCTGGCGGACCCGCAGCTCGCCCACATCTTCGTGGGAGTGCAGATCAATGGCCCGGCCGACACCGCCCAGCTGATGACGGATCTGGAGGCCGGCGGCTTTCCCTGCCTCGATCTCTCCGGCAACGAGCTGGCCAAGCTCCACCTCTGCCACATGGTGGGGGGCCGCCTGCCGGCCAGCGCCTCGGAAGCCCTGCAGCAGGGCCCGGAACTCCTCTACCGCTTCGAGTTTCCGGAGCGTCCCGGCGCCCTGATGGCGTTCGTGAGCTCCCTGCACCCCAACTGGAACATCAGCATCTTCCATTACCGAAACCACGGCGCCGACGTCGGCAGGATCGTGGTAGGGGTCCAGGTGCCGCCCGCCGACCTCCAGGGCTGGCAGGCCTTTCTGGCCGAGCTGCCTTACCAGCACTGGGAGGAGACCCACAACCCCGCCTACCGGCTGTTCCTCGGCCAGAGAAGCCAGCCGCTGCAGCCGAGTACAGGGCTGGTGACGGCCTGACGCCTGCGATACGGTGCCCGAGGCCTGCGCTGGAATCCGACCTTGTCCAGCCCCGATCCCCCTTCGGCCACGCCGATCCCCACCGGCCTTGGCCTGCTCTCGCTGCCGGCACGAATCGAGGCGATTCTCTACCTCAAGGGCCGGCCCCTGACCCTGGCGGAACTGGCGGAGCTCGGAGGCATCAACCGCGACGAAGCGGAACTGGCGCTGATCACGCTGATGGCTGATTACGCCCATCGCGACACCGCCCTCGAAATCCACCAGGAAGGGCCGCACTACAGCCTGCAGCTGCGAGAAAGCCTGGGCGATGTGGTGCAGAACCTGCTGCCGGTGGATCTTTCCACCGCCGCCCTGCGAACCCTGGCCACCGTGGCGCTGAAGAAGCGCATCCTGCAATCGGAGCTCGTGGAGCTGCGGGGCTCGGGGGCCTACGACCACATCAAGGAACTGCTGGCCCAGGAGTTCATCGAGCGCAAACGCCAGAGCGATGGACGCTCGTACTGGATCAGCCTCAGTGAGAAGTTCCACCGCACCTTCTCGGTAAACGCGGAGGAATTCAACGCTCGCGGCCGCAGCCGTCCCCCGGTTTCCGGAGATCCGCCACCCGCCGGGGATGGACGGGGCGGGGAGGCTGCCTAGAGTTCGGAGGACGCCTCGCCGAGTCCATGAACGTTGTTGCCTTCCTGCTCCAGGTGCTGGCCCAGACCCTGGGCATCTACCTGCTCGTTCTGCTGGTGCGGGTGCTGCTGAGCTGGTTTCCCAACCTCGACTGGAGCAATCCGGTGCTCTCCAGCGTGAGCGCGATCACCGATCCCTATCTCAACGCCTTCCGGGGCCTGATCCCGCCGGTGGGTGGGCTCGACCTCTCCTCCCTGGTGGCGTTCCTGGCCCTGCAGCTGGCCCAGAGCCTGCTCACCGGCGCCGGCCAGAGCCTGATGAGCAGCGGCTACTGAGCCAGGGCCTGCTCGAGCGGCAGCAATTCATCATCGGCCCCTGCCCGGGTGCGGACGGGGGCGGAGAAACCGCGGGCCTTCACATTGCGCACCGCGAAGGGGCCGGGGGTTCCGGCCGGCACCGCCAGCCGCAGGGCGAATTCCGAACGGCCAGGGGGGATGTCGCCGATCGAGCCCACCCTGGTGCGGTTGGGAAGCACCGGTTCGCCGCTGGCATCGATGATCCTGGCGAAGACATCGGTATCGAACACCGTGCGGCGGCCTGGGTTGATCACCACACCCCGCAGGGCGTAGCAGCTCGCTCCAGAAGGACGGCGCAGCTCCGGCTGGCTGGCGATGTCATCGGCCGGGCATGGTTCGAGCATCACCTCGCTGACCGCCAGTTCCGCCGCCCAGACGGGGCTGGGGATGGCCAGCAGCAACAGAGCCACCAGCGGCAGGCAGAGCAGACCCCGCCAGGCCCGGCGCCGCAGTTCTCCGGCATTGATGCTTCGCTGATTCAACGCCGGTCTCCGCTGCCACCGATCACGTTACGGGCGGCACGACTGGCCAGCTTCTCCAGATTGGCGGTGGCGATGTCCTCGAGCCGCAGATCAAGCTCGGTGGCCAGCTGGGCCACGTACCAGAGCACATCACCCAGCTCGAGCCGCAGGTCGTCGCGCACGCTCTCATCAAACCGACCTTCCCGATCCCGCAGCACCTTCTTGACCTTGTCGGCCACCTCACCGGCCTCCCCACACAGCCCCAGGGTGGGGTAAATGGCATTGCGGCCCGCCTCTGGGTAACGGGCCGTCTCACGCGAACTTTCCTGATAGGCCTGGAAGTCCATGACAAGCCGGCGAGGTGCAGGCCGGATGGTAGTTTCCGCCCTTAGACAGGCGCGCTCCGATGGCCAAACCCGATCTCATGCGTCGCACCAAGATCGTCGCCACGATCGGACCCGCCACGGAATCTCCGGAAGTGCTCCGGCAGCTCATCGAAGCCGGCGCCACCACCTTCCGCCTCAACTTCTCCCACGGCGATCACAGCGACCATGCCGACCGGATCGCCACGATCCGCCAGGTCTCGAATCAGCTGGGCGTTCAGACCGGCATCCTCCAGGATCTGCAGGGTCCGAAGATTCGGCTCGGCCGCTTCGAGGCGGGCCCGATCAGCCTGGCCAAGGGCGATCCTTTCTCGCTCACTTCGCGGGTGGTGAGCTGCAACCAGTCGATCGCCACCGTCACCTACGAGCGCCTGGCAGATGAAGTGACCGCCGGCAGCCGCATCCTGCTGGACGACGGCCGGGAGGAAATGGTGGTGGAAGAGGTAGATCAGGCGGAGCAGACCCTCCACTGCCGCGTGACGGTGGGGGGGGTGCTCTCCAACAACAAGGGCGTGAACTTTCCGGATGTGCAGCTCTCGATCCGGGCCCTCACCGACAAGGACCGCAAGGACCTGGCCTTCGGTCTGCAGCAAGGGGTGGACTGGGTGGCCCTCAGCTTCGTGCGCAACCCCTCCGACATGCTGGAGATCCGTGAGCTGATCCGCAGCCACGGCTTCAACACCCCGGTGGTGGCCAAGATCGAGAAGTTCGAGGCGATCGATGCCATCGATGCCATCCTGCCCCTCTGCGACGGCGTGATGGTGGCCCGCGGCGATCTTGGCGTGGAGATGCCCGCCGAAGAGGTGCCGCTGCTTCAGAAAGAACTGATCCGCAAGGCCAACAGCCTCGGCATCCCGGTGATCACCGCCACCCAGATGCTGGATTCGATGGTGTCGTGCCCGAGGCCCACCCGAGCCGAGGTGAGCGATGTGGCCAACGCCATCCTTGATGGCACCGACGCCGTGATGCTCTCCAATGAGAGCGCCGTGGGCGATTTCCCCGTGGAAGCGGTGGCCACGATGGCCCAGATCGCCCGCCGGATCGAACGGGATTACCCGCAGCGGGTGCTGGACAGCCATATGGCCACCACCATTCCCAACGCCATCTGCCAGGCCGTCAGCAGCATTGCTCGCCAGCTCAATGCCGCGGCGATCCTGCCGCTCACCAAAACCGGATCGACCGCCCGCAACGTCAGCAAGTTCCGCCCGAGCACCCCGATCCTGGCGATCACCAGCGACGTGAACGTGGCCCGGCGCCTGCAGCTGGTCTGGGGCGTGAATCCGGTTCTCGTGCAGGAGCAGTCATCCAGCACCAGCACCTTCAGCCTGGCGATGGGGATGGCCCAGGAGATGGGGCTGCTGCGCAATGGCGACCTGGTGGTGCAGACCGCCGGCACCCTCTCCGGGGTGAGCGGTTCCACCGATCTGGTCAAGGTGGGCATCGTCTCCGCCGTGCTGGGCAAGGGCCTCGGCATCGGCAGCGGCTCTGTGAGTGGCAAGGTGCGGGTGGCCAGTTCCCCGGAGGAAGCGGCCCGGCTGGAAAGCGGTGAAATCCTGGTGGTGAGGGAAACCAGCGCCGATTACCTGGAGGCGATCCGCAAGGCCAAGGGCCTGATCGCCGAACAGGAGGGGCGCGAGAGCCACGCGGCGGTGATCGCCGAACGGTTGGGGGTACCGGTGATCGTGGGGGTGGCCAATGCCACCGCCGACCTGCGCCAGGGCGAGATCGTGACCCTCGAGGTGCAGGAGGGAGTGGTGCATCGCGGCGCCCGCAATCCCCTCGATGCCGTTAGGACTGGCATTCACTAGGAATCGTTCATGGCCCACAAGCTGCCGCTGCGCGAAACGGTGGGCATGGCGTTCGACACGCTGCGCGCCAATCGGATGCGCAGCCTGCTCACCATGCTCGGCATCGTGATCGGCAATGCCTCGGTGATCACCCTGGTGGGGGTGGGTAAGGGAGCGCAGAACCTGGCGGAAGGCCAGCTCAGCACCCTTGGAGCCAATGTGCTGTTCGTGGTGCCGGGCACCAACGACACCCGACGCCAGGGAATCGAAACGCCCAAGACCCTGGTGCTGGAGGATGCCCGCGCTATCGCCGAACAGGTGCCGAGCGTGCGCAAGGTGGCGCCGCAGATCACCACCAACGACGTGATTCAGGCCGGTGGCCAGAGCCTCACGGCCAATGTTTCGGGGGTGACACCGGAATTCCTGCCGGTGCGTCGCTTTGAGGTGGCCCAGGGGCGCTTCTTCAGCCAGACCGATCTCGAGAGCGCCCGCAGCGTGGCCGTGATCGGGCCGGACCTGCGTCGCAAGCTTCTGCCCACCGGCGAGGCGATCGGCCGCAGTCTGCGGATTCGCGGCCAGTCCTTCGAGGTGGTGGGCGTGCTGGCCCCCAAGGGGGCGGTGTTCGGAGCCAACCAGGACGAAACGGCCTACATACCACTCACCACCATGGTGAGCCGGGTGACCGGCAGGGATTCCACCTATGGGGTGAGCCTCAGCTTCATCAGCGTGGAGGCCCGCGATGAAGCGAGCACCAGCGCTGCTGCGTTCCAGATCACCAACCTGCTTCGCCAGCGCCACCGCATCCTGCGGGAGGACGATTTCGCCGTGCGCTCCCAGAAGGACGCACTCACGATCGTGGGCACGATCACCGGCGGCCTCACCCTGATGCTGGCGGCGATCGGGGGGGTCTCGCTGCTGGTGGGCGGCATCGGAATCATGAACATCATGCTGGTGTCGGTGAGTGAGCGCACCGAGGAGATCGGACTTCGCAAAGCCCTTGGCGCCCGCAGCAACGACGTCCTGCTCCAGTTCCTGGTGGAATCGCTGGTGCTGGCCAGCCTCGGTGGCGTGGTGGGCAGTGCGCTGGGGATCGGCACCGTGGCGCTGGTAGCGGCGCTCACCCCCCTGCCGGCCTCGATCGCCGGCGCCACGGTGCTGGGCACCGTGCTGCTTTCCGGTTCGATCGGGCTGTTCTTCGGCGTGGTGCCCGCACGACGGGCCGCCCAGCTCGATCCAATCGCGGCCCTGCGCAGCCTGTGAAGCCGGGCCGGACTGAGGCGAACAAAAAGAAGAAAGTGTTAAGGACTCGAAATAGTGGCGATCGTCACCAAACCCGCACGGGAGGAGATGGCTAGATGGTGCTACCACTCTGGATTCCTGTCTTGGCTCAACTCGACTGCGGCTACCGCAACGCTTCCGATCGGATGGTGATCGTGCGCTGCTGCGGTCCGGAAGAGTTTTTCCTGGAACGGGTGGTGTTTCCCTTTGAGCTTCTCAGCTTCCAGTGCCCCGGCAGTACGGAGGTGGAAATCTGGACCCATGGTCTGGGCGGACCGGAACTGATCGAAGCCCTGCCGGCCGAAAAACTCAGCATCGAACCCAGCAGCAGCCTCAGCAGCGTGCTGGAGGCCATGGAAACCACCCCCTGGTTGCAGGCGGGCTGAACCACAGGCCATTTCCCGTAGTGAGCCCAGCGAAAAGGGTGGCAACGCCTTTACACTTGTTTAAAAAGCGTCTCACCCCATGAACCAGCGCTGGCGTCTGATTGCTCTGTGGGTTCTTCCGATCGGCGTTGCCCTTTTCCTCGCCTGGCAGATCCTCGGCAACGGAGGAGCAACCCGCTTCAAGCCTGGAGCTGCCGGCGCCTCCGCAGCCGCCGGGGCGACCACCTCCACCGTGGCCCCACGCAATGCGGCAGTGGCGCGCATGAGTTACGGACGCTTCCTGAATTACGTGGAAGCTGGCCGGGTCACTGCCGTCGACATCTTCGACAACGGCCGCACCGCGGTGGTGGAAGCGGTGGACCCCGATCTGGACAACCGGGTGCAGAGGCTGCGGGTGGACCTGCCCGGCCTGGCTCCTGAACTGGTGAACAAGCTCAAGGATCAGGGCATCAGCTTCGACATCCATCCCCCAAAAGCAGCCCCTCCTGCCCTTGGCCTGCTGGGCAACCTGCTGTTCCCGCTGCTGCTGATCGGTTCGCTGGTCTTCCTGGCCCGTCGCTCCAATGGCATGCCCGGCGGCCCCGGCCAGGCCATGCAGTTCGGCAAGACCAAGGCCCGCTTCCTGATGGAGGCCGAGACCGGCGTGATGTTCAACGACGTGGCTGGTGTGGAGGAAGCCAAACAGGACCTCCAGGAAGTGGTCACCTTCCTCAAGACCCCCGAACGCTTCACCTCTGTTGGCGCCAAGATTCCCAAGGGGGTGCTGCTGGTGGGCCCTCCGGGCACCGGCAAGACCCTGCTGGCCAAGGCGATCGCAGGCGAGGCGGGCGTTCCCTTCTTCTCCCTTTCCGGCTCCGAATTCGTGGAGATGTTCGTGGGCGTCGGCGCCAGCCGCGTGCGCGACCTGTTCAAGCGAGCCAAGGAAAACAGCCCCTGTCTGATCTTCATTGATGAGATCGATGCGGTGGGGCGTCAGCGCGGTGCCGGAATCGGCGGCGGCAACGACGAACGCGAGCAGACCCTCAACCAGCTGCTCACCGAGATGGACGGCTTCGAGGGCAACAGCGGCATCATCATCATCGCCGCCACCAACCGGGCCGATGTGCTCGATTCAGCCCTGATGCGTCCGGGCCGCTTCGATCGGCAGGTGCAGGTGGATGTGCCGGATATCAAGGGCCGGCTGGAAATCCTCAAGGTGCACACCCGCAACAAGAAGCTGGCGGAAGATGTGAGCCTGGAAGTGATCGCCCGCCGCACCCCTGGCTTCTCCGGTGCCGATCTGGCCAACCTGCTCAACGAGGCCGCCATCCTCACGGCCCGCCGCCGCAAGGAAGCCACCACCCTCACCGAAATCGACGATGCCGTGGACCGGGTGATCGCCGGCATGGAGGGCAAACCGCTCACCGATGGTCGCAGTAAGCGCCTGATCGCCTACCACGAAGTGGGCCATGCCCTGGTGGGCACCCTGGTGAAGGCCCACGACCCTGTCCAGAAGGTGACGCTGATCCCCCGTGGCCAGGCCCAGGGCCTGACCTGGTTCTCTCCCGATGAGGAGCAGATGCTGGTCAGTCGTGCCCAGCTGCGGGCCAGGATCATGGGTGCTCTCGGTGGTCGCGCAGCCGAGGATGTGGTGTTCGGCCATTCCGAGGTGACCACCGGCGCCGGCGGTGACATCCAGCAGGTGGCTTCGATCGCCCGCCAGATGGTGACCCGCTTCGGCATGAGCGATCTCGGCCAGGTTTCGTTCGAGGCAGGCAACCAGGAAGTGTTTCTCGGCCGCGACCTGATGACCCGCAACGATGGTTCGGATCGTCTGGCCAGCAGGATCGACGATGCCGTGCGCGCCATCGTCCAGTCGTGCTATGTGGATACGGTGAAACTGGTGGAGCAGCACCGCGATTGCATGGACAGAGTGGTGGAGCTCCTGATCGAGAAGGAGAGCCTCGATGGCGACGAATTCCGTGCCATTGTCTCCGAATTCACGGTGATACCTGAAAAGGAACGGTTCTCCCCCCTTCTGGCAGGCTGATCAGCACGTCGGTCGTGTTCCCGTGTCCATCCTGACGGCCTCCCTCGCCACGGTCGCCTCGGTAACCTCCGCAGCCGCATCCCCGGAGAACAACGCTTACCTTCCCGGTACGTTGCTTCCCCGGGGTTTTTTCCTGATCCTTGGGGTCCTCTATCTGGGGGCACTCGCTGCCGATCGGCTGTCGGAAAGGCTGCGCCTGCCGGCGTCGATGGGGGTGCTGTTGCTGGGCTTCAGCCTGCATGCCTTCCATTCCGATTTCCACCGGGTGACCCACAAGCAGGTGGAGTCGCTGCATCTGTTCAGTCTTGCCCTGCTGCTGTTCTATGCCGGCCTGAAAACGGATATCAACCGGATCCGCGGCAGCCTCGGCTTCGGGCTGAAGCTGGCCAGCCTTGGGTCCGTGGTCACGGTGGTCCTGTTCAGCGGGGCTCTGACCTGGCTGGGAGGGGTCCCTTGGAGCGCCGCACTGGTCACGGCCTCCTGCCTGGTGGCAATCGATGCATCGGCCACCGATGACCTGCTGGAATCCCTCCACCACAGGTTTCCCGCTCGACTGCGCCACCTGCTCCACTTCGAGGCTTCGCTCACAACCCTGGCGGCCCTGATCTGCTTCGGCTTTCTGGTGAGCATGCTGGCGATGAGTGGCCATGGAAGCCATGCAGACTTCCACCCCATAAGGATCGGCCCGCGGGGGGGGGCGCTGATCGACATCCTGCGCCATCTGATCTCCGGAATCCTGGCCGGACTGGTGGTGGGTATCGGTGCCCGTCCGCTGATCAACCGGCTGGTGCGGGCCCAGGAGCATCTGTTGATTCTCACCATCTCCCTGGCCTTCATCACCTATGGCCTCGGACAGTTTTTCGGCGGCGGTGGGATGGTGGCCGTGTTCACCTCCGGCCTGCTGCTCGGCAACTGGCACTACCGCTCGAGTCGTTTCGACCAGAAAGCGATGCGGGAGGTGATGCTGCCGTTCAACACCGGGGCGGAATTCACGATCCTGCTGCTGCTCGGGATCCTGGTCTCGCCTGCCAATGTACTGACCATGCTGCCGCTGGGCATCGGCCTGGCCCTGGTGCTCCTGGTGGTGATCAGGCCCCTGGGTCTGTGGATCAGCAGCAGGGGCTCGAAAGTGGAACCGGCAGAACTATTGCTCCTTTCCTTCGGCGGGATGCGGGCAGGGGTTTCCCTGGCTCTGGCGATGGGCCTGAACCAGGAACTATCCCATCTGAACGGAGTGATGACGCCCCAGGCCCATGGGCTGGCCGCCGATCTGACCGCCACGGTGTTTGTGGTGGTGCTTGTGGCGACGTTGCTTCAGTCCCTGCTTTTGCCGTTGCTGGTACGCCGCCTGGAGACCTGATCTCGCTGCTGACCCGGCTGATCAGACCGATTCAGACCGATTCAGACCGAGCGCATCGGGCGCTTATCGATCACCTTATCGATTAGGCCATACTCCACCGCTTCGGCGGGAGACATGAAGAAGTCGCGATCGGTGTCTTCCTCGATCCGGCTCAGGGGCTGGCCAGTGCGGTCGGAGAGTTCGGTGTTGAGCTTCTTCTTGAGATACAGAATCTCATCAGCCTGGATGCGGATATCGCTCGCCTGGCCCCTGGCACCACCGAGGGGCTGGTGAATCATGATCCGCGAATGGGTGAGGCTGCTGCGTTTGCCCTTGGCACCGGCGCAGAGAAGGAAGGCACCCATCGAGGCGGCGAGCCCGACGCACACCGTCTGCACATCAGGCTTGATGTGCTGCATGGTGTCGAAGATGCCGAGGCCGTCGTAGACGGAACCGCCGGGTGAATTGATGTACAGGAAAATGTCCTTGTCGGGATCCTCGGCCTCCAGGAAAAGAAGCTGGGCCACCACGCGATTGGCGGATTCGGAGGTGACGGGCTCCCCGAGGAAAATGATCCTCTCCCGCAGCAGGCGGGAGTAGATGTCGAATGCCCTCTCTCCTCGGCCCGACTCTTCAATGACGATCGGGATCATCGACGGTGCACGGGCAACTCGGTCGATCCTACTGACCTTCCGCTGCAGCGCTAGGGTCGGCTGACCCACCTGCAGAAGAGCGTGAGCGCCGCCCTCACCGTCGCCGACAGCAAGCGTGCCTTCCACGCCGCTTTTCCCCACGTGATCAGCCCGCTCTACCGGCGGATGGTCGACGAACTGCTGGTGGAACTGCATCTGCTCAGTCGCCAGAGTGCTTTCCAGAGCGATCCCCTGTTCGCCACCGGAGTGGTGCAGGTGTTCGACAGCTTCTCCAGGGGCTATCGCCCCGAACAGCAGAGGGAGCCCCTGTTCACCGCCCTCTGCGCCGCCTCCGGCTTCGATGCTGGATCGCTGCGCCTCCAGCGGGACGAAGCCATGGCCGCCATGGGCGCCCACAGCGTGGAGGAGGTGCGCGGCTGGATCGAACACCAGGGGGCAGGAGCCCCGGAACCCGTTGCCGAGGCCCTGGGCAACGTACGTCGCTCCGATTTCCACTACTCACGACTGATGGCCGTGGGTCTGCTCAGCCTGCTGGAGCAGGCCCATGGTGCCGATTCCATGGATCCCCAGGCCCTGCGTCAGGCCGCCCACGAAACCGGAGAGGCGATGGGCCTGCTGCGCGATCGGCTCGACAAGGACCTCAGCCTCTACACCACCAACCTGGAGAAGATGGCCCAGGCGGTGGAGCTGATGGAGGAAACCGTGGCCGCCGATCGCCGCCGGCGGGAACGCCAGGGCGTCAGCGGTTCAACGGAAGCTGAAGGCGCCCCAGCAGCCGGCTGATCGGCTGGCTGGGTCCCAGGGACCCTGGCAGGGGTTCGGCAACGATCCCCAGCTGGGTGGCCCTGCGCACCAGCTGAGGCATCGCCTCGGGCAGCAGACCAAGCTTGTCGAGGGCATCAGGACGAACCCGCAGGCTGATCACAGTGGGCGCCAAGGGAGGCGTCACGGGGGGTGTCTTCTGAGTCGCCGCTGGCTGGGTGGGCTGGGGCGGCAGCGGCCCGAGGAACAGCAGCAGCTGAGGGCTGCCGCCCGCTGCCGGCAACCAACGCCAACCTCCCACCACCACCCCATCCTCCCGGCTCCAGACCGACAGATCCGGCGAGGAAGCGGATAGGGCGGGGCTGCTGGTGCCGGCGGGGCGAAGCTTCTGCTCCTGCAGCGCTTTGGCGACCACCGTCAGGGCCTGCTGCCAGGGCCTGGGGTCCTTGCCCACCCCCAGCTGCAGTTCCAACGAAGCCAGGAAGGGCCCCTGGGGCTGGGGACGCAGCCGCAGGCGGAAGGGAGCCTGGCGCAGCAACGCCATCCGCCCGCCATCAAGGCCATAGCGGCTGGTGAGGGGTTCACGGATCAACTGGCGCGACAGCAGGCCCTGCAGCAGCGGGTCCAGGGACGGACCCTCCAGTTCGAGCAGCAGATCGGCGGGCAGCGGCGACTGGGAGGGCAGGGGACGGTCGAGCGGGGCCCCGCTGGCAGGGGCAAGCACGCCGTCCACGGCAGCAGCCTCCCCGTTCCAGCTCAGTCCTTCCGCTTCCAGCCGCAGCCGCAGGCAGCCCTCCTGGTAGGGCTGGAACAGGGGGGCAACCGGGCCGAGGATCACCCCGAGGGCCAGGGGGCTCCAGAACACGGCTTGATCGCTCTCCACCAGCGCCAGACAGCGGCGCTGCAGACCACGGCTCGGTCGCAGCCGGGGGCGCAGGCGGTCCGCCAGCAACTGGCGGGAAAGGGGATCTGGGGCCAGCACCACCAGATCCCCTACCCGCAGGCCGTTGGTGGGCAGGGCCGCGCTGGACCCGCCGGGCAGGGCAGCGGCGGAGATGGCCAGATAGGGGGTTCCATCGGCGTGGGGGCCCCAGAACTGCCACCAGGTGCGCCGTTGCTGGCGCCAGAGGGCTGGGGCCAGGCCAGGCCCGAGGCGCTCCTGCCAGAGCGCCGGCACCGGACGATCCGGCGTGGCAGCGAAACTCTGGAGCAGGGTGGCGGTATCCATCAGCTGCTCCAGGCCCTGGGCCCGGGGCCGGGGCAGGCGTGGCAGCAACAGCGCCGGCACCAGCAGCAGCAGGGCGATGGCAGCGCTGGTGCACGGCAGCGGCAGGCTGCGCCATAGCGGCGGCAGCCGGAAAGGGGTTGAGATTCGGCTCATGCGGCTTTCGCCATCGGCTGACCGTAGAGGGTGGTGCGCTGGCGAACCGGCCTGCCGAGGCCGCGGGCGGTGGTCTCCAGGGCCGCAGCGGATTGCCGCGTGCCTCCGCTGGCCCCGGCCATGGTGGTGATGTGCTCCTCCATCAGGGTGCCGCCGAGGTCGTCGCAGCCCCAGCGCAGGGCCTCTGCCGCCACCGGCAGGGTGAGCTTCACCCAGCTGGGCTGGTGGTGGGGAATCCAGGCACCAAGCAGCAACCGGGCTTCGGCGGTGAGCCGCAGCATCGCCGCCACCTCGGGCTGGTCACGGCCCACCCGCTGACGCAGGGGGGCCGGTGCCAGCGCCCCCACAAACGGCAGCAGCACGAATTCGGTGAATGCCCCGGTTGGGGCGGCGCCGCCGGCCGCTGGAGAGGCGGCATGGGCCTGGCGCTGCAGGGCCACCAGGGTGAGCAGATGGGCCACCCGATCGGCCGCCGTCTCGATGTGGCCAGCCATCAGGGTGGCGGTGGCCGGGATGCCGCGGCGATGCACCTGCCGGATCACGGCGACCCACTCCAGGGCCGAAAGCTTCTCGGGGCACAGCCGGCGACGCAGCGGTTCACTGAGCACCTCGGCGGCGGTTCCCGGCACCGAGCCCAGGCCCGCGTCGACCAGGCGATCGAGCACGAGATCCAGGGGCAGGTCGTCGCAGCGGGCGATGTAGAGCAGCTCCTGGGGAGAGAAGGCATGCAGATGGATCCCCGGTGCCGCCTGCCCCAGGTCGCGCAGCAGCGATTCGGCGTGGGCGAGATGGCTGCCGTCGAGCCGTGCCTCCGGATCGAGGGCAGCCTGCAGGCAGAGCTCTGTGGCCCCCAGCCGTTGGGCTTCGGCGGCGCGGGCGAGCAGCTCCTGCCGCGGAAACCGGAACGCTCCGTGCTCCCCGTCATCGCGGCGGAAGGCACAGAAACCGCAATGCAGCACACACACGTTGCTGCTGTTGAGGTTGCGATTCACCACGTAGGTGACGGTGTCTCCCACCAGACAGCGGCGTAGATCGTCTGCCGCCGTTCGCAGTGCCTCCAGATCGGAGGAATCGAGGGGAAGCTCCAGCAGGGCCAGGGCAAGGCCGGCATCGGGGAGGCCCGCCCCAGTCGCGAAGATCCGGTCGAGAAGGGCTTCCAGGCCGAGGCCCCGAAAGGGAGCAGCCTGGGCAGGCAGCGGCGGCAAAACCAGCAGTCTCTCCGCCTCCGACAGGGCGGTGGCGCAGAGACTCACTTGCGGCCGGCAGCTTCCTGGGCCTTGCGCCGCCGGCGATCACGCCACTCCACGGTGGAGAGATAACCCACCCCGAGGCTCACGAAGAGAAGCAGAACCGTGGCGAGGCCGGCCAGCACGGTGTTGGCCGAAAGGGTCAGACCCGACAAGAGCGGCTCAGAAAGGAAGAACGTTGTCGCCACCGCGACCCCACACCGTCATGGCGATCGAGAAGCTGAAGATGGCGGCCAAGGAGGCCCAACCGAGGGTGATCAACATGGGAGGTGTGAGTGGAATGCGCACAAGGATACCTAGGCTGCCTGCCATCGAGCGTGGGTCGTCATGAGCACCGCAGGCAGCGCCACCCCCGTGCAGGAAAAGCAGCGGGTGGAACAGACCTACCCCAATTACCGCGTCATCGTGCTCGATGACGATGTGAACACCTTTCAGCACGTGGTGGAGTGTCTGATGCGTTACCTGCCGGGGATGAATCCCGATAAGGCCTGGGCCCTGGCCCGGCGCATCGACGGCGAGGGCTCGGCGGTGGTGTGGACCGGCCCGCAGGAGCAGGCCGAGCTCTACCACCAGCAACTGGGAGCCGAAGGCTTGACCATGGCTCCGCTCGAGAAGGCCTGAGGAGATCCCATGGGCCGGGTGGTGATCACCCACAGCACCTATGTGGAGGGCCTGATCCCCCTGCTGCGGCGCCTGGCGGAAGCGGAGGGGATCGACACGATCACACCGGCGGTGATCAGCCGCGTGCGCGGACGGAGCAGTTCCCTGCGGTTGCGGGTTTCCACCCCGATCACCGGCGGCTACAAACTGCTGGCCCGCCGCGGCAGCAGCGCCCAGGAGGTGTTCGTGGTCACCGGCTGGAGCCGGGATCAGCTCCAGGCGCACCTGGATCAACTGACGAGCTGAGCAGGGTGGTGGGAGCAGTCCGCTCAAAGACCGCTGCCGCCGAGAACATGGCCCAGGCTCCGCCCTGGCGGAACCAGGCCTCGTCGCAGAGGGCCAGATCCTCCGGACCCAGCTGCCACTGGCTGCGCAGGTACTGCCCGTAGGCCTGCAGCGGCGCCTGGGGGGCCTGCCAGTGCACCACGGCGAAAGCGAGACCCCGCACCCGCACGGCACCACTCTCCGATTCCAGGATCTCCTCCTGGAGAAGGAAGGTGCGGAAAGGGCCCTCGGCGGGGAATTCGAGCGGGTACTTGCGCAGATAGAGCTCCCGGGCCCGGGGGAAGACTGGGCCGGGGGCCCGACTGAGCAGCCGCTCGAAGGCCTGCAGAAAGGTTGACATGGAGCCTGGAGGAACCGGTGGCCGGGCCGAGGCCGGTCACCGGAAGGGCGAAAAAGGGTGGACCGCTGTGCCGTCTTGCCCCAGTGTTCGACCTGGATGAACCAGAAGGGAGGTCAGAGGCGGGGTTTCGTTTCCGGCAACAAGGCCGGTATACGTTGCCGTCGCTGAAGACCCCCCATGTCGAAAGGGAGTCAGATCAGAAAACTGTGAAAGGCAGTCACCAACACAGCAGACCTAAATCACTCTAAGGGGTTCGGAGGCAAAGGCCACAGATTTCGGACCTCCTCGAGTCGGGCCATCGCCGCGGCGATTCGCTGCTCCGGCGTCTCGCCCTCCAGCACCACGGTGAGGTGGCCCAGCTTGCGGCCGGGGCGGACCTCCTGCTTGCCGTACCAGTGGAGATGGGCGCCGCTGAGGGCCTCCAGCGCCTCCAACTTCGGCGTCAGATCGGCCTCTCCCCGGTCGAAGCCGAGCAGGTTGACCATCAGGGCGCCGGCCACCTTCGGTTCGGTGGACCCCATCGGCAGGCCCGCCACGATCCGCACCTGCTGGGCGAACTGGCTGCAGCGACAGGCCTCGATCGTGTAGTGGCCGGAGTTGTGGGTGCGGGGGGCCAGCTCGTTCACCTGCAGCCCGGCCGGCCCGTAGAAAAACTCGATCGTGAGAATGCCCACGTAATCGAGGGACGTGAGCAGCGAGGCGGCCACATTCCTGGCGAAGGCCTCCACGGCATGGCTCACCGGCGCCGGGGCCAGCACCCAGTCACAGACCTGTTGATGCTGGTGGGTCTGCACCAGGGGATAGCAGGCCACATTGCCCTCGCCATCCCGGCAGGCCACCAGGGCCAGCTCCTGCTCGAAGGCCACCATCTCCTCCAGGATCCAGTCGGCGGCCGCCACCTCCTGCACCAGGGCCGCCAGGTCGGCCTGGGAGGTCAGGGGCCGGGTGCCCTTGCCGTCGTAGCCGCCGGAGCAGGCCTTCGCCATCACCGGAAACCGGAACCCCTCCGGCAACTGGGGCCCGCTCGGCTGACGCAGCAGCAGCGCCCCAGAATCCAGCGGCGGGCGCGCCTCAGCGCCGGTGCTGCCCGGCAGGGGCCGGAGGCGCTGGCGTTCGGCAGCCGAGGAAACAAGCGCCGCCTCCAGCGGGCACCAGCGGGGGCAGGGCAGATGCAGACGATCAAGCAGCTGCCGCTGGGCCCGCTTGCAGACCAGGGGCTCCAGCGCATGCAACCCCGGCACGAAGTTCACCCCCTCGTCCTGCAGGGTCGAGAGGGCGGCGATCGGAATCCATTCGTTCTCGAAGCTGATGGCGCCACAGCGCTGGGCCAGCTGGCGGGTGGCTGCCACGTCCTGCACGTCCGCCAGCACCACGCTGGTGGCAAGCCGCACGGCCGGATCCTGCGGCGAAGGCGTCTGCACATGCAGCTCCACCCCCAGATCTGCCGCCTCACGAGCCAGCATCCAGGCGAGCTGGCCGCCGCCCACGATTCCAATGGAGGGGGTCTGCGCAGCGTTCTCCACCAGCTCTTGCCATCCAGGACCGATCGACCACAATCGCATCCCCAGGCCTGACGGTGCCGTTCAGGGTTTAGGCAAGGGCCTGATCACCGGCGAAGGCATAACGGATCAGGCTCAACAGCAGCACGATCAGGAACAGGGCGAGCCCCACGGTGCAGGCATAACTGATCTCCAGTTCCGAAAAGGCCTGGTCGTAGACGTAATAAACGATCGTGCGGGTGGCGTCGGCCGGTCCGCCCTGGGTCATCAGGAACACCTCTTCAAACACCTTGGTGGCCCCGATCGCGGAGATCACCGCCACCAGGGTGATGTAGGGGCGCAACAGCGGCAGGGTGATATCGAGGTGGCGACGCCAGCCCTCGCTGCCGTCGAGGGCCGCAGCCTCATAGAGCTCGGGGGAGATCCCCTGCAGACCGGCCAGGAAGATCACCATGTAATAGCCGAGTCCCTTCCAGAGGGTCACGAGCATCACCGCCGGCAGGGCCAGCTGGGGGGAGGTGAGGAAGCCAATCGGGGAAAAGCGCTGCCCCAGCAGGGAAGTGAGCCAGCCATTGATCAGGCCGTTCTCCGCATAGAGCCAGCGGAAGGCGATCGCTGCCACCACCAGGGAAACCAGCACCGGCGTGTAGAAAGCGCCGCGGAACCAGTGGATACCCGGCAGCTTTCGGTTGACGAGCACCGCCAGGGTGAGGGCGCCGAGCACGATCGGGGGCACCACACCCACGAGGTAGAGGAAGGTGGTGCCCACCACCCGCAGCACCATCGGGTCCGCCAGCAGCCGCCGGTAATTGGCCAGGCCCACGAACTGCAGCGGTTCGCCCACGTCGAGGCCGGTGCGGCTGAAGCTCATCACCAGGGCCATGGCCCCCGGTAGCAACACCGAAAGGATCAACAGCAGCAGCGCCGGCAGCAGGAAGGCCCAGGCGGTTGCGGTGCGTTGAGCGGCGGTGCGTTGCGTGGTGGTGCGTTGAGATGCGCGCCCGGCGGGGGCGACGGCGGAAGGGGAAGAAGGGGAGGCCATGGCCGCCATTGTGGGGGAATCCCCCCAGGGGAAGATGGGGCGAATGCCTCTGTTTCGCCCCATGGGTTTCCCGCCTGCCCGAGGCCCAGCCCGCCCGCGGCGTGGTGTCGTGTTCGCGGCGCTGTTGCTGCTGCTGTTTCTGCTGCTACAGCTGCTGCGGCCCGCCCAGCTCCCTTCCCAGCACCGCCAGGTGCCGATCGGGCGCCAGGAGCGGCTGGAGGTGATCGACCCGGAATCAGCTGCCTTGCAGAAGGCCGCGAAGGTGACGGTGGGGATGTACCTGGAGAACGCCTACAACCTCTCGGTGGCGGACCAGACCTTCATGGCCAACGGCTGGTACTGGCTCGACTGGCCGGCGGAGGTGCAGAAGCTGCTGGAGGAGAACGAGGTCGAAGCCGACGAGCTGGTGCAGGTGGTCAACAACATCGTGGGCTACGACTTCGAGGTGGAGCCGGAATCCGAGAAGCCCGATGTGAAGCCGAATGGCTGGCGGCATCAGCGCTTCCACTTCTCCGGCCATTTCTATATCGACGAACTCGACCTGCACGAATCCCCCTTCAGCCTGCTGAGCCTGCCGCTGTTGCTGGAGGTGCGGCCCTCCGAATTCGCGCTCGACGGCGACCAGCCGCTGGTGCTGGTGCCGGAAGCGGACCGTTCCGGACTGGTGGGAGGGTTCGCCTCAATCCGCGGTTTCAATCCGGTGGGGGTGAGCTTCGGGCCACTGCAGCACACCTACGCCACCTCCTTCGGAGAGGACAGCGAACCGCTGCGTCAGGCGCAGGTGGCCCTGCGGGTCTTCTATCAGACACCGGTGTTCAGTGCCTTCCTGCAGTGGATCCTGCCGCTGCTGATCGTGATGGCGGTCGTGTTCCTGGCCCCCAGCCTGGAGGGTTCCCTGGGAGACCTGCGGATCGCGATTCCTTCCACCGCCCTGCTCACCCTGGTGGTGATGCAGCAGACCTACCAGGCGGAACTGCCGCCGCTTTCGTACCTCACGTTTCTCGACAAGCTCTACCTGTACAGCTACCTGGTGTCGATCGGTCTGTTCGTGCTGTTTGTGTGGGGCTCGAATGTCTATGCCACCGCCCGGGAGGATCAGCGGGACCAGGCCGTCGCCAAGGTGGAGCGCGCCGACAGCTGGTTCCAGGTGATTTCGCTGGGGGGCCTGCTGGTGGTGGCCTGGGTGTCCTGGACGCTGGCCCGATGAGCTCCTCAGCGGCGCAGGTGCTGCGGGAGGTGTTCGGCTACGCCGACTTCCGGGGCCCCCAGGCCGCGATCGTGGAGCACGTGATCGGGGGAGGGTCGGCTCTGGTGCTGATGCCCACCGGTGGAGGCAAATCCCTCTGCTATCAGGTGCCGGCGCTCTGCCGGCAGGGCACGGCGGTGGTGGTGTCGCCCCTGATCGCCCTGATGCAGGACCAGGTGGAGGGTCTGCGCCAGTACGGCGTGCGGGCCGCCGCCCTCAACTCGGCCCAGAGCCCGGAGGCCACCCAGGCCACCTGGAAGGCCCTGCGGGACGGCCAGCTCGACCTGCTCTACGTCTCGCCAGAACGGCTGATCAGCGGTGACCTGCTGGAGCGGCTGGCGGAGGGGCCGATCGCCCTGTTCGCCATTGATGAAGCCCATTGCGTCTCGCAGTGGGGCCACGACTTCCGGCCGGAATATCTGCAGCTGGGAAGGCTGGGGGAACAGTTTCCCGAGGTGCCGCGGTTAGCGCTCACCGCCACGGCTGATCCCCGCACCCGCGAGGAAATCCTCGACCGCCTCGACCTGCGCGGCGGTGAGGTGTTCACCGCCAGCTTCGATCGACCCAACATCCGCTACCTGCTGCGGGAAAAGGATGAGGCGAAGCGCCAGCTGCTGGAGTTTCTGGCCGATCATCGCGACGAGGCCGGCATCGTCTACGCCCGCTCCCGCAGCCGGGTGGAGAGCTTCGCGCGCGATCTGATCGCCGCCGGCTTTGAGGCGATGCCGTACCACGCCGGCCTGGAGGCGGAGCAACGCAGCCGCACGCTGGATCGCTTCCGCAAGGAGAGCGGTGTGATCGTCGTGGCCACGATCGCCTTCGGCATGGGGATCGACAAACCCGACGTGCGCTTCGTGGCCCACGTGGATCTGCCCAAGAGCCTGGAGGCCTACTACCAGGAAACAGGCCGCGCCGGCCGCGATGGCCTGCCGGCGGTGGCCTGGATGGTGCATGGACCGGGCGACATCCCACAGCTGCGCCGTTTCATCGACGACTCCGGCGCCGAGGAAGAGCAGAAGCGGATCGAGCACGGCAAGCTCGACGCCCTGATCGGGTTCAGTGAGGCGGCGGGCTGCCGTCGTCAGGTGCTGTTGCGCCACTTCGGCGAGGAGCTGGGCGAACCCTGCGGCAACTGCGATGGCTGCCTGGAGCCGCGCGAGCTGGTGGATCTGAGTGTGCCGGCCCAGAAGCTGCTCTCGGCGGTGTACCGCACCGGCCAACGCTTCGGCGCCGCCCACGTGGTGGATGTGCTGCTGGGGGGCAGCAGCGAGCGCATCCGCCAGCTGGGTCACGACCAGCTGAGCGTGCACGGCATCGGACGCGAATTCGACCGGGGCCAGTGGCACAGCCTGATCCGGCAGCTCACGGCCCTCGGCTACCTGGAGCCGGTGCCGGGCGGCAAGGGAGGTCTGCAGTTCGGCCGGGAGGTCCTGGTGCGACCGCTACTGCGGGGCGAGAGCAGCCTGGAGCTGCCGCTGCCGCCGCCGGCGAAGGAGCGCCGCCGCTCCGGAGGCGGAGCCGCCGCAGCTGGCGGGCGAGGCACGGATCCACGCCAGGCCTTCAGCGACGTCGAGCTCGACGAGACCCTGGTGGCGGCGCTGCGGAACTGGCGGAGGGAGCAGGCGCGCCTGCAGGGGGTGCCGCCCTACGTGGTGTTCCACGACCGAACCCTGCTGGAACTGGCCGCCCGCCGGCCGACCAGCCTCGATGAACTGGCAAGCGTCGGCGGCATCGGCGCCGCCAAGCTGGAGCGCTACGGCGAAGCGCTGCTGGAGGTGCTGGGCGGCGAGGGCCAGGGCGGAGTCAGAAGCGAAACGTGACGCCTGTGCCGATGTGGTGCTGCCAGCCGCGCCCCCAGCCCTCGCCGCCCTGGCTGCTGTAAATCGGCTTCCAGTGGGCGAACAGCACGGTGCGGGGGCTGACCGGCAGTTCCAGTTCCACCTCGCCGCCCCAATCGGTGCGGCCGGGCAGGCCGGCGTAGCTGCCGGGGCTGTAGAAGCGGGGCCCGCCCGAGAGGGTCACGTTGAGCCGGTCGACGTTGAAGCCAAAGCCGAGCCAGGGGTCGGTGTAGTTGCCGATGTAGGTGCCATCCGACTCCCATCCCGTTCGGTTTTCCAGGGAGAGAAACACACCGTCGGCAATCGTCTCCAGACCATCCCCCAGGGCGAAGTTGACATCGCCATCGCCGAAGGCGAAGGCCATGCCGACTCCGATCTCGTTCTTGATGCCCGCGATGTCCTCCTCCTGGCTGCGGGTGACGACATAGGGCAACCACTCGGCGAAGAAGGAGAGGCGCTGATTGGGCGCGTAGCGCACCTGCAGCTGTCCCTTCACGTCGGTGCGGCGGTAGGGAGCGCCGCCATGACCATGGCCGTGCTCTTCGGGGTGTTCCCCGCTGTGCGGCGGGGAGTCTTCGATGTGTACTCGGCCATAGAAATGCTCCGCCTCCCCCCACACCAGGGCGGGGCCGACCATCGCCTCGATCGCGAAGCTGCCCCGGTTGGCCAGACCCCACTCCAGCGCCACGCCGACCAGGCCATCAAGGGCGTAGTGCCGGGGCTGGCCCTCCAGGTTGTTCTCCAGACCGGCATGGCCTTCGAGGGTGAGCACCGGCGTGATCTGGAAGGATCCTGGCGTCAGGTCCTCGCCTCCGGCAGCGCCGTGGGCAAGCAGCGGTGCCGGTGCCGCCAGGGCGAGGGCAAGACCCGCCGGCAGCAGGGCGGCCCGGGGGGGAAGCGATCGGGGAGGAGACCAGGCCATGGGATAGGGGTGGAACGGCGGGGATTGGGCAGAGGGGTCAGCGGATCGCGGCCCAGCGCTGGGCGAGCTTTTCGGCGCCGGCGAGGTCACAGCGGCCGCCTTGACCGTTGACGAAGGTGCAGACGTTGCCGGTGACCGTCTGAACGGTGGAGCGGCCGGGGGCGAGGCCATCGGCCACCAGGGGGGTGGGGTTCACGGGCACGCCGCTGGCGCGGCTGATCCGCCGCAGGGTCTTGGAGATCGGCAGCGACTCAGCGAACAGCTGGCGCGTGCCTGATTCGCGGACCGCCTGCGTCATTGCGGCGAGGCTGGCGGGGCGCAGGACAGCGGCGGTGGTGAAGGAAGCCAGCAGGGGCAGTTCGCGCACCCCGAAGCGCCTGGCCAGGCTTGAGAAGGCGCGATGTTCGGTCACGAGCACGCGGCTGCGGGGCGGAACGGTGTCGATCTGGGTATCTGTCCAACGCCCCAGATCGGCCAGCACGGCTCGGGCCGCCTGGCTGCGTCGGTTCAGGCCCGCCGACGATCCAGCTGGGAGCACCGGAGCCAGGCGGGCTTCCACCACGCGCACCATGGCGGCGGCCTGGCCGGGGTCGTGCCACACATGCGGGTCACGCCCCCGGCTGGCCGGCACGGCCTGCTCGGCCACCGCCACCCGGGGACCCCCGCTGGTGATCCGCGCCAGGGAGGGGCTGAGGCCGTAGCCATTGATCAGCACCAGCCGGGCCTCGGCCAGGGCCTGGCGGTCGCGGGGGCGTAGCACCGCTTGATGGGGATCGCTGCCGGGCGGGATCAGGCAGGTCACCCGGGCCTGATCGGCGGCCAGGGTCCGAGTGAGATCGCAGAGGACGCCATCAGCGGCCACTACCAGAGGCGCCGTGGCGGCCCGGGCGACCGAGCCCGGCAGCAGCGCAGCGCCCGCCAGCAACAGAGCCGGCCAGGCAGGGGATACAGCCATCCATCCGGACTGAAAGGTGCGGGAACAATAATGGTTCTCATTCGTATGTGCCGGTAGTCTGCGGTCCTGTCTGCGAGCCGAGCCCTTGGATCAACCCCTCCTGCAGGCCCGCAACCTCGCCTTCGCCTTTGGTCGCGAGGACGTTCTGGTGGGCATCGATCTCGACGTGGCGTCCGGATCCTGCACCGTGATCCGCGGCGACAACGGCACGGGAAAATCGACCCTGCTGAAGCTGCTGCAAGGTCGTCTGCGGCCCAGCCGGGGCTGGGTGCAGCTGGCCGGACGCCCCCTGCAGGGGCAGCGAAGGCGCGTGGCCCTGGTGCCCCAGGCGCCTTCCCTGAACTGGTGCTACCCGATCTCCCTGGGCGCCCTTGTCGCACTCGGGGCCGATGGCGACCCGCGCACCGCCCAACCTGCTCTGCACCAGGTGGGCCTGGCTGAACTTAGGGAGCGGCCGATCGCCAGCCTCTCCGCCGGACAGCGCCAGCGGGCCTTGGTCGCCAGGGCCCTGACCCAGAGGGCGGCGGTGCTGCTGCTCGATGAACCGCTGGCATCGCTGGATGGCTCCAGCCGCCTGCAGCTCGGCGGCCTGATCCGAAAGCTGGTGGATGCGGGAACCGCAATCGTGCTCAGCGTCCACGGCGACCTTCCCCCGACCCTGCCGCAGGTGCACACCTACGGCCTGCAGGACGGCACCCTGCTCCCCCTATCCCTCTGACCCTCCCTGAAGCCTTGGCAGCCCCGGACAACCACTTCTGGCTGATTCCCCTTCTGCTGGCAGGGGTCTGCGGGCTCACCTGCCCGTTGCTGGGCACCCTGCTGGTGCTGCAGCGAAGGATCCAGGCCACCAACCTGATGGCCTACGCCGTGCTGCCCGGCGTCGTGATCGCGCAGGCCTTCGGGCTGTCTCACCTATTGGGGGGAGTGGCCAGCGCCCTCGGGGCGGTGCTGCTGGCGGAGGCGGTGATCGCCACCCGCTCCGACGGCAGGGATGCGGCGGAAGCGGTGCTCAACACCGTGCTCGCGGGCAGTCTCGGGCTCGGTGTACTGCTGGTTCAGGCCCTGGCGCTGCCGGTGGACCTGGAGGCTCTGCTGTTCGGCGACCTGCTGGTGGCAGGCCCAGAGGACCTGCTGCGAATGGTGCTGGTGCTGGGGCTGCTGATCGTGATGATTCGCTGGCCCTTTCAGCAGTGGCAGTGGCTCGGGCTCGATCCGGAGGGGGCGGAGAGCCTGGAGCTGCCCATGGGCCGCCTGCGCCTGCTGATGGCGGCCCTCACGGCCCTGGTGGTGGTGAGCGCCACGGCCGCGGTGGGGCTGGCGTTGGTGATGGCGCTGATCTGTGCGCCCAGCCTGGCGTCTCTAGCGGGGGCCACCAGTCTGGAGCAGGCGCTCAGGCGGGCGGCCCTGATCGGCCTGGTGGTGAGCCTGGCCGGCTGCGCGATCGGCCTGCGGCTCAACCTGCCCCCAGGGCCGCTGATGGCCTGCGCCTGCCTGCCGTTGGTGCTGTGGCTCGGTCCACCGCCACGTCGAATCGGTTCCACTAGCCGCCCGCCTCGATCAGGGTGAAGCCGGGGTGGCTCCAGCTCACTTCGGCGCCAGGAAGCGGATCGGCGGCGCCGGTTTGAGCTGGTTATTCACGTTGCCCTGCAGGGCATCGTTGCCCTCAATGCGGATAGCGCGGATGCCACTGCCGGGGCGGAAGTCGATCTGATTGAGGTTCACCCACACCATCTGGGGTGAGAGAGCCGAATCGAAGTAGTACACCTTGTTTTTCTGATCAATCAAGGTGCGCCACCAGGTGGGCGAGATGTTGGGGTGTTCTGGATCAGGAGTGCCCCAGGGCACCGAGATGTTGCGCATCACGCTCATCACCCCGGCCAGGGCCTGACGCGGATCGGTGGTGGGCGGCAGCTGCTGGTTGTAGTAAGAGCCACGCACGAAGCGATCCGGCGACTGGATCGAACCCGGCAGCTCATGGGTGCGGTCCTTGGTACTCCAGTAGGCGTTGAGCTTGAGCTGCTCGCTGTAGATGGGGCTGTTGGTCATCACCTTGTACTGGGGGCCGTGGTGAATCACCGGCTTGCCCTTGAGGTATTCGATCACCGCCGAATCGCCGCTGGCATCGGACACCGCCATGTGCACCGTCGCCTTGGCCTTGCCGCCGGGGCCAAACGCAATCGGCACGATCTGGATGCGGTCGGCCTGCACGGCCTGCACCAGTTCTTTCACCGAGCCGTATTCGCTGAGCAGAAAGAGAGTCCAGGCGGCGAAGGAGAGCCGGGGGCGGCGGTTGTCGGCGGTGGCCAACCCGAAATCGTTCTCGGCCAGATACAGCAGGTTGGCCGCCAGGCCCTTCTCGTTGATGCCATCAAACACGCCATCCACCGAACCGCCGGGCTCGGTGCTGCCGCTGAGCACCACGGCGCCATAGCGGCTGCTCCAGGCGAAGGAGTTCACACCACCGGCTCCATTGATGCGCTCACCCCGGGGCACCACGTAGAAGTGGGAATTGAAGCCGTAGGGCCAGTCCATCGAACGCCCGGTGATCACCTGCTGGTCGGGCCCGGTCCAGGTGACGCGCGAGCAGGCCAGGGCGGCGGAGCCGCTGCTGGCGAGGCCGAGGACGGCCGCGGCGGCAAGCGCCTTCAGACGGACCTTCAGACGGACCTTCGTACAGAGGAGCAGGGGCATGGCGATGCAGGGGGTCTGCCCCGCATTGTGTATACCGATACCAACCCGGGCAAGTTCAGTCTTCAGGCTTTAGAAAACGGCCCGAAAGGCGCACGGCCAGCACCAACGCTGCAATGCCGTAGGAGGCAAAGGTGATCGCCTGGCCCAAGGTACCGGTGGCATAGGCGCCGCGTGCCAGCAGCACGAAATCGGCGAGGGAGGCGGCCGTGCCCCAGAGCACCACCCACACACTCACGTAGGCGATCCCGCGGAGGGTGGGATTCATGGACCTGGAGCAGAGGGCACGACCTTAAGCGCTGAACGACGGCAGGATGGAGACATCCGCCGGGGCGATGGGGGCACCATGGGCTCGTTCCTGCAGATCCGTGCCCTCGAGAGGCGCGACATCCCCTTCGTGACCGAATGGGCGCGGCGCGAAGGTTTCGCGCCCGGCCTGGGGGATGTGGCGATCTATCGCCACACCGACCGGCAGGGACTGTGGGTGGGCTGGTTGGGTCAGGAGCCGGTGGGATGCATCGCCGGCGTCCGCTACAACGCCGCCTACGGGTTTGTGGGGCTGTTTCTGGTGGTGCCCGAGCATCGGGGAAAGGGCCACGGGGTGGCGCTCTGGCGCCATGCCCTTGAGCACCTGGCGGATCTGCCGTGTGTCGGCCTGGAGGCGGCGCCGGATCGGGTGGACGACTACGCCGGCTGGGGCTTTGCTCCAGCCTCAGCCACGAGCCGCTGGCAGCGGATCAGCGACGGCGAAGACGTTGCCGGATCGACCACGGACCCTGGGAAGTCGTTGGCGCTGCTGGAGGGTGAGGCGATCCCGGAGCGGGCCGTGCAGTGGTTCGACGCGCAGCGGGAAGCGACGCCCAGGCCCCACTTCCTGGGGCCATGGCTGCAGCATCGATCCGGCACGGTGCTGGCCCTGGTGGATGGGGAAGGGGCCTGCCACGGCTTCGGCAGGATCCGCCCCTGCCTGCTGCAGCGGGGCGAGGGTTGGCGGATCGGGCCCCTGCTGGCGGACAGCCCGAGCGGTGCCCAACGGCTGCTGGAGGGTCTGTTGCACCGCCACCGCGGCGTGGTGCTGATCGACGCGCCGGGAGCCAACCCAGCCGCGGCGACGCTGCTGGCCGGCCTCGACTTCCGGCCCCTCTCCAGCACGTTGCGGATGTACCGGGGCACACCACCGCAGGTGCCGCTCCACGACGTCTATGGCCTGGCCTGCCTCGAGCTGGGGTGAAGGGCACAGTGGCGGCGCCGCGGCGGGGGTGGACAATCCGGCTTGCCGCAACGCCCGCCGGTGAACATCGTTCTGCTCCGCCCGGACGACTGGATTACCGCCGATGTCGCGGTGCTGCGCGATCAGCGAGCCGTGCATATCCGCATGGTGCTGAAGGCGGCGGTGGGCGACTGCCTGCGGGTGGGCCTGCTGGGCGGGCAGTGCGGCAAGGGGCTGATCGAGGCGGTGGATCCAGACGGCGTGCGGCTGCAGGTGGAGCTGAGCGAACCGCCGCCGCCCCGGCATCGCTATGACCTGGTGCTGGCGCTGCCACGGCCGAAAATGCTGCGCCGGATCCTGCGGCAGTGCGCCGAGTTTGGAATCGCCGAGCTGCACCTGATCAACAGCGCCAGGGTCGAAAAGAGCTACTGGCAGAGCCCGCTGCTGCTGCCGGCCCGACTGGAGGAGGCGATGCTGGCGGGCCTGGAGCGCTCACGCGACACGATCGCCCCCAGGGTGCACCTGCACCGGCGGTTTCGCCCGTTCGTGGAGGATCAGCTACCGGGGTTGTGCGGGGGCCGGCCCTGCTGGATCGCGGAGATGGGGGCGCCGATGACGCTGGCGGAAGCGCCGCCACTGCCGGCGGTGGTGATGATCGGACCCGAGGGGGGCTTCGTACCCTTCGAAACGCAGCTGGCTGAAGCCGTGATCGCCCGCAGGGTGAGCCTGGGGGAACGGATCCTGAGCGTGGACACGGCGCTGATCACGGTGATGGCCCAGGCATTGCCCGGTTATGCAATCAATGCATAAAACCCCTGATCTAACTCCGGCAGGCCTACTCGTCTTGGCAGCGCTGCTGCAGAACCGGCGCAAAAAGGTAATCCTGAGGTGAGCCTGGCGATCACCACATGGCACTCCGCTCCGCTACAGACTTCCCGGCAATGCCGGAGCCCGAGGCTCTGGAGGCCACCTACCAGGAGTGTCGCGCCGCCCTGGTGTCCGCCAATCGATCCCGTGGTGTCCTGAAGGCCCAGAGCGACCGGAGAGGGGTGGTGATCGCCGAGCTGCAGCGGGAGCTGGTGGAGCTGGAAGCGGATCTGGCCGATGAGGCCCGGGCCAAGGCGCGGCTCCACGCCCTCAACGCCAGGCTCGGCGGCGTGATCCGCGAAATGGAAGAAACAGGCGATGCAATGGTGGGGCTGATTGATGAAAGCGAACGACAGAGCGGCTTCTGGCTGGTGGAGATGTTCCGTCGGCTGCTTCAACAGGCAAAACGCTGGCGCACGGTGAAAGCCAGAGCTGCCACCCTCGCGGCAGAAGCAGGGCAGGACGCTGGCTCCTCGGGCCAACTGGGAGGGCACTGATGAACCCATCGATCGCCGATCTTGTGGAGCAGACCAACCGGGACCTCGCGGGCACGGATGCCAGGGTGTATCGCCGGTTGGGTGAGCACCTGCAGCGCTCTGCAACTGCGTTGCAGAGCCTGCAGGATCACGAAGCCGCAGGATCAGCTGCCTCCCAAGCCCTGCTGGGCAAGGGGAGTTTCCGGAAGCAATCCGTGGCGAGCCTGAAGCAGCTGTGCAAGGAACACGGAATCAAGGGCTACTCGAAACTTCAGAAGGATGCTCTGGCCAAGGTTCTGGAGCACCATGGCGTCACTCCACCACCGCCGCCCCTGGAGAGCTTCACGAAGAAGGAGCTGATCGGGCTGGTGCGGCAGTTGTTGGGGGAGGTCATGTGAGCCCCAACTTCGCCCACCTCCGCCCCTACGACGAGCAGCTGTTCCGGCTGGGTTCGCTGGCGGAGCGCTACTTCCCCGACGATCCGAACACGAGTCTGCTGAAGCTGCGGCAGCTGGGCGAATGGCTGGCCCAGCATGTGGCCTCACGTTTTGGGGTGGAGCTGCGGCAGGAGGAAACGCAGCAGCAGTTGCTGCGGCGCCTGGAGAGCGAAGGGGTGCTGGAGCGGGAGGTGGCCGAGCTGTTCCATGGCCTGCGCCGCAAGGGCAATCTGGCCAACCACGATCTGCAGGGCGACCACGGCACCGCTTTGAAGATCCTGCGCGTGGCCTGGCAGCTGGGGGTGTGGTTTCATCGCACGTTCGGCGATCCGCAGTTCCGCAGCGGACCGTTTCAGCCGCCCCAGCCGCCACCGTCTGGGGATCCGGAGCTGGCGGAAGAGCTGCAGAGGCTGCGCGAAGCCCTGGCCGCCTTTCAGAGCGCCGAAGGCGAGACGGCCGACCAGCTCGCCCTTACGGAGGCCCAGTTACGCGCTGCGTTGCTGGAGCAACAGGAGTGGGAAGCGCTGGCCACCGCCGCTGAAGCCGATAAGGCGGCGCTGGCGGCCAGGCTCACGGAGCTGCAGCACCAGGCCCAGGGGCAGGGCGCCCGGTCGTTGGCGGCGTTGCGGCAGGCGGCACGGCAGGCCGCGACTGGCATCGATCTCGATGAGGCCGCCACACGATTGTTGATTGATGGGCAGCTGCGCCAGGCCGGCTGGGAGGCCGACAGCCAGGTGCTCCGCTACAGCCAGGGCGCCCGGCCCGAGAAGCACCGCAACCTGGCGATCGCCGAATGGCCCACCCGCAGCGGCCCGGCCGACTACGTGCTGTTCGTGGGGCTGACACCGGTGGCGGCGGTGGAGGCCAAACGGGCGAACAAGGATGTGGCGGGGGTGCTGCCGCAGGCCGAGCGCTACAGCCGTGATTTCCAGCCCAGCGAGGCAACCCTGCTGAGCGGCGCGGGCTGGGGAGAGCAGGGGGAATTCCAGCTGCCGTTTGCCTTCTCCTGCAATGGCCGGCCTTTCCTGCAGCAGCTGCGCACCGCCAGCGGCATCTGGTTCCGGGATCTGCGCCGAGCGACCAACCTGGCGATGCCCCTGGAGGGCTGGTATTCGCCGGAGGGATTGCGCCAGCTGGCCCGGCAGAACATCGACGACGCCGAAGCGAAGCTGCGCCGCGAAGCGTTCACGTTTGGCTTCCAGCTGCGGCCCTACCAGCGCCGGGCGATCGAAGCGGTGGAGGCGGCGGTTGCCGCGGGGCAACGGGAGATCCTGCTGGCCTGCGCCACCGGCACCGGCAAGACCAAAACCGCCGTGGCCCTGATCTACCGGGCGCTCAAGACCGGCCGCTTCCGGCGGGTGCTGTTTCTGGTGGATCGCGAAGAGCTGGGCATCCAGGCGGGCGATGCCTTCAAGGAAACGAAGGTGGCGGGCACCCAGCGGTTCGCCGAGATCTTCGGCATCAAGGAGCTGGGTGAGCGGGAGCTGGAGGGCGACACACGGGTGCACATCGCCACCGTGCAGGCGATGGCGCAGCGGCTGTCGCTGGGGGATGAGGAGGGGCGCCCCACGGTGGACAGCTACGACCTGATCGTGGTGGATGAATGCCACCGCGGCTACCTGCTGGATCGGGAGCTGAGTGATCGCGAGCTGCGCTTCCGCGATTTCAACGACTACGTGTCGAAATACCGGCGGGTGCTGGAGATGTTTGCGGCCGTGAAGGTGGCCCTCACCGCCACGCCGGCGCTGCACACGGTGCAGATCTTCGGCCGGCCGGTGTTTGTGTACAGCTACCGCGAGGCGGTTGTGGATGGCTACCTGGTGGACCAGGAACCGCCGCTGCGCATCCGCACCAAACTCTCCAGCGAAGGCATCCGCTGGCAGGCGGGCGACGAGGTGCAGATCCTCGATCCGCGCACGGGCCAACTGGATCTGTTCACCACCCCGGATGAGCTGACGTTCGATGTGGAAGCCTTCAACCGCGAGGTGATCACCGAACCGTTCAACAGGGTGGTGTGTGAAGCGCTGGCCGATGAACTCGATCCGTTTTCCCCCTACAAAACCCTGATCTTCTGTGTCAGCAATGAGCACGCCGATCTGGTGGTGCTGCTGCTCAAGGAGGCGTTTGCGCAGCGCTATGGCAGTGTGCCGGATGAAGCGGTGGCGAAGATCACGGGCAGTAGCGACAAGCCGGCGCAGCTAATCCGGCGCTTCAAGAATGAGGCGTTTCCCAATGTGGCGGTCACGGTGGATCTGCTCACCACCGGCGTGGATGTGCCCGAGATCTGCAATATCGTGTTTCTGCGCCGTGTGAACAGCCGCATCCTTTACGACCAGATGATCGGCCGCGCCACCCGCCTGTGCGAGGCGATCGGCAAAGACAGCTTCCGCATCTTCGATGCGGTGGGCCTGTATGACGCATTGCAGACCTTCACCGATATGAAGCCGGTGGTGGTGAACCCGAAGATCCCCTTCTCGCAACTGTTGGAGGAATTGCAGAGCACCGAAGGCGAGGACTGGCAGCTGGTGCGCGAGCAGCTGATTGCCAAATTGCGGCGCAAACAGCGGCATCTGGGCGAAAACGCCGAGGCCCGCTTTCGCTTGCTGAGCGGCGAGGAACCCGAGGCCTTCATCGAACGCCTGCAACAGCTGCCGGAGATAGAAGCCAGAGCCTGGCTGGGCGGGATCGAGGGGCTGGGCGAGCTGCTGGATACGCAGTGGGAGGTGCGAGCCGAGCCGCGCTTTCTCTCGGATCACGAGGATGAGCTGCTCAGCATCGAACGGGGCTATGGCGAGGCGCAGCGCCCGGAGGACTACCTGGAGGGCTTCAGCGCCTTCGTGCGCGATCCCGGAAACGACCTGCCCGCCCTGACGCTGGTGCTCACCAGGCCGTGGGAGCTGACCCGCAAGGATCTGCGCGAGCTGCGCCTGGCGCTGGATCAGCGCGGCTACAGCGAAACCACCCTGGCCACGGCCTGGCGGGACACCACCAACCAGGAGATGGCCGCCTCGATCATGGGCTGGATCCGCCAGGCGGCGCTCGGCGATCCGCTCATGCCCTATGAGCAGCGGGTGGAGCGGGCGCTGCAGCGGATCCTGGCCTCCCGCAGCTGGAGCAAGCCGCAACGCGACTGGCTGCAGCGCATCGCCAACCAGACCAAGGCGATCACGATCGTGGATCGCGAAGCGCTGGACGACGACGCCCTGCTGTTCCGCCGTGAAGGCGGCGGCTGGCCGCGCCTGAACAAGCTGTTCGGCGGCGAGCTCGATGGCGTGCTGCAGCAGTTCCAGCGGGAGGTGTGGGCGGCGTGAGCCGGCTTAAGCTGAGCTTCCGCCACCCAGGGGAGATGACGTTCGCTCCACCTGCTGCCGCTCCAGCCGCGCCCGAAGCTGCCGTTTCCGGCTTGGCGCCCTTGCTGCTCCCCCATGATCTGCGGCTGTCCCCAGAGCAGTTCGCGCAGGTGTGCGAGGCCAACCCTGACGCAGTGCTGGAACTCGCAGCCGATGGCCAGCTGATCACAATGACCCCTACCGGAGGCGAGACCGGTCGCCGCAACACACGCCTACTGACTCGGCTGCAGTCCTGGGCTGATCTGAGGGGATGCTGGGAGGTGTTCGACAGCTCCACCGGCTTTCGCCTCGCTGATGGTTCAGTGCTCAGCCCTGATGCCGCCGTGGTGCGCGGGGACCGCTGGCAGGCGCTCACCCCTGAGCAACGCCGCACGTTCCCACCCCTCTGCCCCGATCTGGTGATCGAGCTGGCCAGTGCCAGTGACGCAGGCCCCCGCGGCGCCGATGCCCTGCGGCGCAAGATGGAGGTCTACCAAGTCAATGGGGCCCAGCTGGGTTGGCTGCTGTTCCCGGAGCAGCGGGCCGTGGAGATCTGGCCGGCCCGCCCCGATTCCGACGTGGCACCGGCTCCGCAGCGGCTGGAGAACGCCATGCGCCTAGAGGGCGGCGAGGTGTTGCCGGGGTTGGTGCTGGAGCTGGAGGGCATCTGGGAGAACACATGAGCTCTTGGATGCCTTTCAAGCTGGTCCTCGCCGACCCCCATCGGCCAATACCTGTGTGGAGCTGATGGCTACGCCTAAGTGATGGTAAGCACCACCCACGACATCGTCGGCAAGCTGTGGAACCTCTGCAACGTCCTCAAGGACGATGGGGTGACGTACCACCAGTACGTGAGCGAGCTCACTTATCTGCTGTTCCTGAAGATGGCCCAGGAAACGGGCCAGGAGCAGGGGATTCCGGAGGAGTGGCGCTGGAGTGCGCTGGAAACCCTGCAGGGCGTGAAACAGCTGGAGCACTACAAGCTGATGCTGCTGGAGCTGGGCAGCAGCGGCAGTGGCGCTTCAGCGTTGGTGCAGGAGATCTATGCCAATGCCAGCTCATTCATCAAGAAGCCCACCACGCTCAACAGGTTGGTGAGCGAGATCGACAAGCTGGATTGGTACAGCGCCCGCCAGGAAGGGCTGGGCGATCTGTATGAGGGGTTGCTGCAGAAGAATGCCGAGGAGAAGAAATCCGGCGCCGGCCAGTATTTCACGCCACGGCCGCTGATCGATTCGATGGTGGCCGTGATGCAGCCCACGATCGAGGATGTGATCCAGGATCCAGCGGCGGGCACCGGCGGCTTCCCGATTGCAGCGCTGCATTGGATCCGCAAGCACCACGAGATCAGCGAGCTGACTGAGCAGCAACAGCAGAAGTTCTACCGGCGCACCTTCTACGGCATGGAGCATGTGCAGGACACGCACCGCCTGGCGTTGATGAACCTGATGCTGCACGGGCTGGATTCCCGACCGGGTGAATGCGGCATCTGGTATGGCGACACCCTCAGCGGCGATGGGGAGGCTCTGCCACCGGCCACACTTATTCTTACAAATCCACCATTCGGCACCAAGAAGGGCGGCGGCCTGCCCAGCCGCGCCGATTTCACCTTCCCCACCAGCAAT
>Ga0164293_10000099_pt1 | contig 56707 bp, 53 predicted proteins | sample GEODES118metaG_FD_111487 | JGI IMG/M metagenome (GOLD analysis project Ga0164293, IMG submission 111487) | Eutrophic lake water microbial communities from Lake Mendota, Wisconsin, USA - GEODES118 metaG | ecosystem: Environmental > Aquatic > Freshwater > Lake | place: USA: Lake Mendota...
GATCCGCGCGCCGCCGCCACATTGGCCCAGGCTATCCGCGCCCAGGTCGCCCCGTGCTGGAACCCGCCCACCGGCGGCCGCGACGTGCGCCGCATGACGGTGATCGTGACCGTGCAATACAGCCGCGACGGCCGCGTGATCGGCATGCCGCAAGCCGGCACCCCCACCGGCATGACCGCCGCCAACGCCGACTACGCCCGCGCCTTCGCCGAAACCGCCCGCCGCGCCGTGCTGCGCTGCCAGCCCCTGAAGCTGCCGGCGGAACTGTACGACCTGTGGGGGAGCGTGGAGATCAATTTCGATCCGGAAGAGATGACGTAAGAGACTGGGGCCTCCCTACTTCACTGTCTCCCACACAACTCGCCCTTCCTTCATCGTCCCCACCACCTTGATGGCCCTGATGCGCGCGGTGGGCGTCGCCAGCGGGTTGGCGCTGAGCAGGGTGAAATCAGCCAGTTTGCCCACTTCGATGCTGCCGCGCCGCCCTTCCTCGCGATAGGCCCAGGCCGGGTTGATGGTGAGGGCTTTCAGGCCGGCCCAGGCGTTCAGGCGTTCGGCCGGCCCCAACACAAAGCCGCTGCGGGTGGTGCGGGCCATGCTGGTCCACAGGATGAACATCGGATCGAGCGGCGTGACGATGAAATCGCTGTGGTTGCTGGCCTTGATGCCCAGCGCCATCGCGCTCTTGATCGGGGAGATGTGGGCGGCGCGCTCTTCGCCGAAGTTGCTGCGATGCACGTCGCCCCAGAAATACGTGTGGTTGGTGAAGTAGCTCGGTGTGATGCCCATCGCGGCGTAGCGCGGCAGCTGATCGGGGCGTTGCACCTGGCTGTGGATGACGATGGTGCGGTGATCGGCGGGCAGGTGCAGCGTGTCGACCGCGTTGATCACGTCGTCCATCGCGGCGTCGCCGTTGGCGTGGATGAAGAGTTGCAGCCCGGCGGCGCTGGCGGCCTTGGCGGTGGCGAGGAAGGCCGGATAAGGCTGGATCCCCTGCGCGCGCCAATCCTGCTGCCCATTGGGGCCGCCGTGTAGATAAGGCGTGCTCATATAGGCAGTGCGGCCTTGCGGGCTGCCATCCTGGGTAATCTTGATGCCTTGCAGCTTCAGCCGGCCCTGCCATTGCCCGAAGGCATAGGCCGGCTTGCCCACCCATTTCGGCATATCAACAAAGCTGGGTAGTGCCACCACATCGAGCACGAGCCGCCCCTGCGCCGCCGCCGCCTGCAGCAGATCGAGATCAGCAAGGCTGGTAAAGCCATCATTGGCCAGCGTATAGCCGTTTTTCGCATAAAGCTGCTGCACGGCGGCGAGATTCTGCAGGCGTTGCTCACGCGGCGGCGGTTTCAGTGCCGGGCCGGCCAGCATCAGCGCGCTTTCCCAGATCTGGCCGTTGGGGGTGCGGCCATCGGCTTCGCGGTTGATCAATCCGCCTTCGGGGACCTTGGTGTCGGGCGTGACGCCAATCGCTGCCAGCCCGGCCGAATTTAGCACCGCGCCGTGGCCGGAAACATGCATCACCAGCACCGGCCGATCCGGGAAGCGCGCATCGAGGTCGCGGCGGGTCAGGTCGCGCTTGTCGGCCAGCTGGCTGGCGTCATAACCCCACCCCACCAGCCATTCATTGGGCGCGATCTTCAGCGCCGCCGCACCATCGGCCAGTTTGCGCACCAGATCGGCAATGCTGGCCACTGTGCCAACCGGCGCGCCCGACACATTCACCCGCCGCGCCAGATCAACCGCCATGGCGAGGTGGCTGTGCGCATCGACCAGCCCTGGCAGCAGCGTGCGGCCCTTCAAATCAAGCCGCTGCGTTTCCGCGCCGGCGATCCGCTGCGCCTGCGCCAGCGGTCCGGCAAAGGCGATCCTGCCGCCTTCTACGACCACCGCCGCCACCGTTTGCGGCCTGTCCCCCACCATGGTCAGGATTGGGCCGCCGTGGATCAGCAGATCGGCGGCGCTGGCTGGGCTGGCCAACGCCACGATGCATCCCAGGCCAATGCGGCGGCTGATCATATTTCCCCCAACTATCTGTATTAGACGTGTTACACAGCGTGTTTGCACGGGAAACCTTCGCCACGCAAGACGCAGCCGGCCGAGGCAAACAGTTTGGCTCCCGTTCAGCTCTCCCCCCTGATATGGTGAGGTGATGAGACTGATTCTGTTCACTGCCGCACTTTTTGCCGCCCCTGCCTTCGCGCAGTCGGCGCCGCTTCGCGTGGATATCAACGCTGGACTGATGCAGCCGATGCCGATTGCCGTGCCAGCCTTTGCCCCCGGCAATGGCGCCAGCACCGAAGCCGGTACCACCACGCAGATCGGCGAGCGCGCGGCGCAGGTCATTGCCAATGATTTGAAATCCTCAGGTCTGTTCCGGCCACTCGATCCCGCAGCCTACACAACCACGGTGGGCATCGATGATGTGCTGAAACCGGATTTCCCGGCCTGGCGCACGATTGCCGCGCAGGCGCTGGTAACGGGCACGGTGACGGCCAATCCGGATGGCGGGATCACGCTGGCCTGTTATGCCTATGATGTGTTTGCCGGCGCCGAAATCGCGCGGCAAGGGTTCGTGACCACGGCGGCCGGTTGGCGCCGCGCCGCGCACAAATGCGCCGATCTCGTCTATTCACGCCTTACCGGAGAAAGCGGTTATTTCGACAGCCGCATTGTTTATGTGAGCGAGACGGGCACGCGCACCAAGCGCATCAAGCGGCTCGCCATCATGGATCAGGACGGCGCCGGCCACCGCTTCCTCACTTCCGGTCAGAACCTGGTGCTCACGCCGCGCTTTGCGCCGGGGCAGCAGACCATCACCTACATGAGTTTCGAGAATAACCGCCCGCGCGTGTGGATCTACACGCTGGGCAGTGGCCGGCAGGAAGCGGTGGGCCAGTTTTCCGCCATGACCTTCGCGCCGCGCTTCTCACCCGACGGGCAGAACTTGGTCTTTTCCATGGCGGTGGGCGGCAACACCGATATCTATCGCTTCAACCTTGCCACCCGCAGCACGACGCGCCTCACCAGCGGACCGGGGATCGATACCTCGCCCAGCTACTCGCCCGATGGCACAAAGATCGTGTTTGAAAGCGATCGCGGCGGATCGCAGCAGTTGTATGTGATGAACGCCGATGGCAGCGGCCAGAGCCGGATCAGCTTTGGCGAAGGCCGCTCAGCCAGCCCGGTGTGGAGCCCGCGCGGCGATTATATCGCCTTCACCCGCATGGGCGGCGGCCGTTTCGGCGTGGGCGTTATGCGCCCCGATGGTTCTGGCGAGCGGCTGCTGACCAACGGCTTCCAGGATGAAAGCCCGGCCTGGTCCCCCAATGGCCGCGTGATCCTGTTTGCCCGCGGCGACAGGTCGGGTCGTTCGGGCTTGTGGTCCGTCGATATTTCCGGTCTGAATGAGCGCCGTATCGCGACCCCGCTGGATGCATCGGATCCAGCATGGTCGCCCTTGTTACCCTGACAGTTGGAAGAGGAGCCCCCCAAATGACCCGCTACCTGCCCAAATTGCCCCTGCTGGCGCTTGTTCTGCTTGCTGCCGCCTGCGCGCCCAAGAAGCCGCCAGCCACGATGGAAGCTCCGCCTGCCAGCGCCCGTCCGGAAACGCCGGCAGCGGCACCGATGGACCGGCCAGCCACCGTTGAAACGGGTGCCAGCAGCATCGTGCCCGGCAGCCAGGACGATCTGCGCGCCCAGGCCGGCGGCGACACGGTGCTGTTTGCCTATGACAGCTATGAACTGGATGGCGAGGCTCGCGCCACGTTGCTGAAGCACGCGACGTGGCTGCGCGCCAATCCGAACGTGCGCGTGACGCTGGAAGGCCATTGCGACGAACGCGGCACCCGCGAATACAACCTGGCGCTGGGTGATCGCCGCGCCAATTCGGCAAAGAATTTCCTCGCAACGCAGGGCATCGACGTGGCCCGGCTCAGCACCATTTCCTATGGCAAGGAAAAGCCGGCCGTGGATGGCGCCGATGAAGCGGCCTACGCGCGGAACCGCCGCGCGGTCACCATGGTGATGAGCCGCTAAGGCCCCTTCCCCCGTCACCGTTTAATCGTTTACAGGCGTGCCCATGCGGATCATCCACATGGGCACGCCTTTTTTTGCCGTTCCGGCGCTTGATGCGCTGGCGGCGGCCGGGCACGAGATCATCGCCGTCTATACCCGCGCGCCCAAGCCGGCCGGGCGCGGCAAGCAGTTGCTGATGAGCCCGGTTCAAGCCCGCGCCGAGGCGTTGGGTATTCCGGTCTTCACCCCGCGCAGCTTCCGAGATCCGGCGGCGGTGGCGCAGTTCCTCGAAATCGCGCAGGGCTGCGATGTTGCCGTGGTCGCTGCCTATGGCCTGATCCTGCCGCGCGCCGTGCTCGACGCACCGCGCTTGGGCTGCCTCAACATCCACGGTTCGCTGCTGCCACGCTGGCGCGGGGCAGCGCCGATCCAGCGCGCGGTACTGGCCGGCGATGCCATCACCGGCGTGACCATCATGCAGATGGAGGAAGGGCTGGATACCGGCCCGATGCTGGCCACGGTAGAGACGCCCATCGACGCCAAGACCAGCGGCGATCTGTTTGCCGAGCTGGCGCAACTGGGCGCTGAATTGTTGATCGACGTGCTGGCCAATCCGCGCGCGGCCGTGCCGCAGCCGGAAGACGGCGTCACACTCGCCCCGCGCATCGACAAGGCCGAAGCGCATCTCGATACCAGCCTGCCCGCTCTGCAACTGGAACGGCAGGTGCGCGGCTTCAATCCGGCACCAGGGGCCTGGATCGATATTGCCGGTGAACGGGTGAAGATCCTTGCCGCCAGCGTTGAGCCCGCCCCGGCCGCGCCCGGCATCACCGTTGATGATCGGCTTGGGCTGGGCACGGGCGATGGTCTGTTGCGGCCCACGCTTGTGCAGCGCGCTGGCAAACCAGCCATGCCGGTCAAGGCCCTGCTCAACGGTTGGCGCGTTCCGGCCGGCTCACCGCTTGCATGACCCGTTTCCGTTTCACCGTGGAGTATGATGGCCGGCCCTACTTTGGCTGGCAGCGGCAGGATCATGGCCCATCGGTGCAGGCCGCCATCGAGGAAGCGATCTTGCAGGTGACGGGCGAGGCGGTGGACGTTCATGCGTCGGGCCGTACGGATGCTGGCGTTCACGCCCGCGCCATGCCGGCCCATGCCGATATCGCAAAATCCCTCACACCATTCCGCCTGATGGAGGCGATCAACGCCCGGTTGAAGCCGCAGCCGGTTGCCATCCTCGATTGTGCGCAAGCCCCAGATTGGCACGCCCGCTTTGATTGCACCGGGCGGCGCTATCACTATCGCATCATCAATCGCCGCGCGCCGCTCAGCTTTGATGCGGGGCTGGCCTGGCGGGTGCCAACCACGCTGGATGTGCAGGCCATGCACGCGGCAGCCCAGATACTGGTTGGCCAGCATGATTTCACCACCTTTCGTTCTGCCAAGTGCCAGGCCAAATCACCGCTTCGCACGCTCGATCGGCTGGAGGTGACGCGCATGGGGGAAGAGGTGCATATCTTCGCCGCGGCCCGCAGTTTCCTGCATCACCAGGTGCGATCGATGGTCGGTTGCCTCAAGCTGGTCGGCGAAGGCAAGTGGAGCAGCGATGATCTTGCCGCCGCACTCGCCGCCCGTGATCGCGATGCGCTGGGGCTGAACGCGCCGCCCGATGGCCTCTATTTCATCGGCGCCAGCTACCCCGAACTGTCGGTAGGCTTTACAACTGACTAAGGTTATTCGCTTGCCGATTGGGTGGATTCAGCTACTTGCCGGCAATCCACAAATTGGCACGCTAATTGCAAAATTGTTGTCGGATCGCCACCGAAGAAGCACAACATGCCCCAAGGGCCACATCTTGCACACAGCCAACCTGGCCAGCGCGCCAAGCGCCTCTGGCTCTGGATGGGGCTGTCACTCGGAACCGCCGGCGGATTGCTGGCCGGCTGGCTGATTTCTGGCTGAGACCAGTTACCGCCAGCCAAGTGCCTCCGCCATGATGTGGAAGATCAAATTCTGCTCCATCACGCCGCGCACCAGATCGGCGCGCGGGCCTTCGGCAAACAACGCCACATCCTCACCGCCATGGCTTTCGCTGCCGGTGCCATAGGTTTTGTTGGCGAGATAGTTGGGATCCGTGGGTGGCAGCGTGCGTGACAGGCCGCGGCTCACGAAAGGCCCGTTGGCATAAGTCAGCGTCGTCATCGGCTGGCCGCGATCATCCAGCGCATAACCTTCGGGGCTGAGGCCACCATCGCCTTCGCCACCGCCCTTGGGCGGCTTGATATAGCCCAATATGTCATTCCCGCGCTCAGGGTAACCGGCGATGGTCAACACATGGCTGTGATCGGCGGTGACCAGCACCAGTGTCTCATCCAGGTTCACGGACTTCAGCACCTCGGCCACGGTGGCGCTGAACATCTGCGCTTCCTTCAGCGCGCGATACGGGTTGCTGGCGTGGTGGGCATGATCGATGCGGCCGCCTTCGATCATCAGATAATAGCCCTTGCCGCCGCGCGCCGCCTTGCCGGCGTCCAGCTTGGCCAGCGCAAAGCGCGCCAATTCCGGCAGGCTGGGCTCGGCCTCGTCCTTGCGGTCATGCTCGAAGCTCAGGTGATCGGGCGTAAACAAGCCCAAAACCGGGCCAGTGTTGCGGCTGTTTAATGCCCGCAGGCCCTTGGAGTCAGCAACAAACTGGCCCTGCGGCCAGGCCTTCTGCCAATCCTCCACCAGGTTGCGGCCATCATCACGTTGGCCGCCCTTGCCCAGCGGCAGGAAGCGCGCCCACCCGCCGCCCAGCACAACGTCCAGCCCGCCCTTGAAACCCACCAGCTGCGTGGCGAGATCGGCACAACCGGACCCGCGTTCGGCGGCAGGATAGGCGCGATCTGCGCCTTCCCAATCGCGGAACGGCACATGGCCATAAACCGCGGCCGGCGTCGCGTGGGTGATGCGGGTGGTGGTGACAACGCCGACGCCCATCCCCTGCCCCTTGGCGATCTCGGCCAGCGTGCGCGGCAGTTTTTCCGGCGTCTTGCAGGCCTCCACGCCCTGATCGGCGCCCATGTTGATCACGCCGATGCGGGTTTTGACGCCGGTGTTGAAGCTGCTGGCGGTGCCGGCGCTGTCCGGCACCTGGGCGTTGGTGTTGTAGGTCTTGATCAGGGCGGTGCTGGCCATCTTGTCCCAGGCCAGGTTATTCTCCTCGCCGGTGGACGGCGCGCGGCCATCGATGGGATGCTGGCCATCAAAGATGCGCGCGGCGGTGAGCGTGGAGATGCCCATCCCGTCACCAACCATCAGGATGACATTCTTCGCGCGCTTCGGCCGATTCACCACTTTCAGGCGGGCATCAAGTGCGGCGCGGCCATCGGTCCACCAACTGTCCTTCACCGGCGTATCGAGCACCGGGGCAGCTGAAACAGAGGTGGCCAGCAGGCCAGCCACAAGCATTGCGCGCATCATCATGTCGTTTTCCCCTGCCCAAAAATCATTGCAGCACCGATGTTACAGCAATTTGATATCGCGCAGCCGTTCCAGCAGATAATCGTTGGCCGTGACAGGCGGCTCCTCTTGCGGCCCGCCGGGCAGCGCGGTGATCAGATAATCCGGCCGGAAATGCAGGAAGAACGGCGTTGAATAACGCGCCACACCCATGCGATCCGGTGCCGGATTGACAACACGGTGCGTTGTCGACGGCAGGCGATGCCCGGTCAGCCGTTGCAGCATGTCACCCACATTGCACACCAGGCTGCCGGCCGGCGCATCGATGAAGCGCCACTCACCATCCTTGCTGAGCAACTGCAGCCCGGCTTCCTCCGCACCCAGCAGAAGCGTGATGACATTGATATCCTCATGCGCGCCGGCCCGGATGGCGCCAGCGGCTTCTGGCGGAACCGGCGGATAATGCAGTAGGCGCAGGATGGAGTTTCCGTCGCGCACCGGATCGGCGAAGAAATCCGTGTCCAGCCCAAGGTGCACGGCAATGGCGCGAAGCAGGGTGGCGCCCGTTTTGTCGAGCGCGTCGAACAATGCCCACACGGCATCGTGGAAATCAGGGATTTCACTGGGCCACAGATTGGCTGGCATCACATCAGCATAAGCATGGCCCGGCGGCAGTTCGCGGCCCACATGCCAGAATTCCTTCAGATCGGCCTTGGCGTGGCCCTTGGCCGCCTCGACGCCGAAGGGGGTCAGCCCGCGCTGGCCGCCACCGCCGGGCACGACGTAACGGCGCTTCACATCTTCCGGCAGCGCAAAGAACGCCTTGGTGGCGGCATTGGCGCTGTCGATCAGTCCCTGATCGATGCCGTGATCGGACACCACGGCAAAACCGGTGCGGGCAAACGCATCGCCAAAACCAGCAGCAGCGGCGGCCAGATCGGTGTGCACCAGCGAAAGCGGAATCGGCTTGATGTCGGCAGCAAGTGTCATGTCCGCCCTTTGCCCCGGATTCTGGCCGTCTGCCAGTCCCCTTGAATACGGATCGTACCGGTTGACCAATGGCCGCAAGGCCCACCCGGCGCGCATTGCCGCGGTTGATGTGCGCCCGGCGGCTGGACCGCCAATGGCGAAGTGGCAGTTGGGTGACCTCGCCGACGCTGACCTTTACGGAAACCGTGACTTGCTACAGTGATCAGCGCAACAGTTCGTTTCTGTTTGATTCGCAAATGACCACGCGGTTGAATGGCCGCCTTTCAGCCCGCATATGGTTCCAGATCGACAATGAAAACATTCAGAAGCTGGGCCGCGAGAACGACGATACTGTTATATTCGTTAAGCCGGTCTATAACTCGTGACCCACAGTTAACCGCTGGCTGCGGCATAGTCAAACTGTTGTTACCCATGGGGAGACAACAACATGAGAAGTTTTCTGCCGCTGGCTCTCGCTTTTCTGGCCACGCCGGCATTTGCCGAACCGATTCCGTCGGCGGTGGAAGCGATGATTGATGCAGCCGCCAGCCCAGAGGAACGGGCCGTGGTGGCCGGGATCGCAAAGAAAACCAACCCGGCCAGCGCTGCCGAGATCGATGCCAAACTGTCCGCAATCAACGCCGCCGCCGCCAAGGCCCGCGAAGAAAAGCTCGCTTCCCAGGGCTTTCTTGATGGCTGGAGCGGCCAGGGTGAGGCCGGCGGTTTCATTTCCACCGGCAACACCCGCAACCGCGGCGTGGCCGTGGGCGTGAGCCTGACCAAGGAAAGCCGCAGCTGGAAGCATGCCTTGCGCGGTATCGTCGACTATCAGGAAGACAATGGCGTGGCTTCGCGCGAACGCTATTTCGCCGGCTATGAAGGCAATTGGAAGTTCAGCAGCCGCGCCTATGCCCTGCTCGCCTTGAGCTGGGAGCGCGATCGCTTCACCGGCTTTTCCAGCCGCTTCACGCAGGCCATCGGCCTTGGCTATCGCGTGGTTGATACACCGAACCTGACCATCGCCGTGGATGGCGGCCCGGCATTGCGGCAAACACGGTTCATCAATGGCATTACCGATAACAGCGTCGCCGCCCGCGCCGGCCTCAACGCCAAATGGCAGATCAACGACATGCTGAACTTCACCCAGGCGGCGACCTATTATTTTGACAACAGCAACAACTCGCTGCTGGCGCTGTCGCAGCTCACCGCCAAACTGAATGGCCGGCTTTCGGCGCGTTTTTCCTTCCAGTACAACAACGAAAGCAACCCGCCGCCGGGCCGCCTGAACAGCGATACCGTCACCCGCGCCACGCTGGTCTACAGTTTCTGAAACCCGGTTGACCCACAGGGACACCGCCACTATAGCAGCGCCTCCCGCTCGCCGGGATGGGGCCTGTGGCAGCGTAGCTCAGTTGGTGAGAGCGCCGGATTCATAACCCGGAGGTCGGCAGTTCAAATCTGCCCGCTGCTACCATCCCCTTCTGCCACATTCTCCCCTGCGACGAGGATGAGGTGGCAATCCAGCGCCACCACGGCTAAACATCTCTCCGTCATATTGGGGAGAATTTGCATGTCCATTCCTGCCGCCTTCGCCGGCCGCCTGTCGATCCCGGTGATCGGTTCGCCGCTGTTCATCATCTCCGGTCCGGAACTTGTCATGGCGCAGTGCCGCGCCGGCATCATCGGCAGCTTCCCCAGCCTCAACGCCCGGCCATTGGCCCAGTTCGAAGAGTGGCTGCAACGCCTGTCGACCGAACTTGGCCCGAATGATGCGCCCTATGCCGTCAACCTCATCGTCCACCGTTCCAACGATCGGCTGATGGACGATCTGGCGCTGTGCGTGAAATACAAGGTGCCGATGATCATCACGTCGCTGGGCGCGCGTGAAGACGTGAACGAGGCCATTCACAGCTATGGCGGCATCGTCATGCACGACATCATCAACAACAAGTTTGCCAAAAAGGCCGTGGAAAAGGGCGCCGATGGCCTGATCGCCGTTGCTGCCGGCGCCGGCGGCCACGCCGGCACCACCAGCCCGTTCGCGCTGATCCGTGAAATCCGCGAATGGTTCGATGGCCCGCTGGCGCTGTCCGGATCGATTGCCACGGGCGAAGCCGTGCTCGCCGCCCAGGCGATGGGCGCCGATTTCGGCTATATCGGCAGCGCCTTCATCGCCACGCAGGAAGCCCGCGCGGTGCAAGATTACAAGGACATGATCACGCAGAGCGAGTCGTCCGACATTGTCTATTCCAACCTGTTCACCGGCGTGCACGGCAATTATCTGCGCCCGTCGATCGTGAAGGCCGGCATGGACCCCGACAATCTGCCGACCAGCGATCCTTCGGCGATGAACTTCGGCAGCGGCGGCAACACCGATGCCAAGGCATGGAAGGACATCTGGGGCTGCGGCCAAGGCATCGGCGCGGTAAAGTCCGTATTGTCGGCCGGTGAATATGTCGCCAAGCTTGTCAGCGAGTATGAAGCCGCCAAAGCCCGGATCGGTCTGGGCCCGGCTGTGGTTGCAGCGGAGTGATTGACATGCAGATGGAACTCAACACCCGCACCCGCGCCCTCTGGCTTGCCGGCGCGATGGTGATGGGGACCTTCAGCCAGTGGTGCATGGCCTTTGGCCCGTGCGGCGCGCCGATCTGAACGCAGCTGCCTGAAACAAAAAGGGCCGGCGTTCCCGATGGGGAGCGCCGGCCCTTTTGTTTGTACTGGCTCAGCCGATGCGTTCGGCGCCCTTGGCCCGCGCGTCTTCACTGCCGGCCGCGCGCTGCTTCACGCCCAGCGTGATCAGCAGCGAGGACGACACGAAGATCGACGAATAGGTGCCGACGACAATGCCGAGCACCATGGCGGCGGTGAAGCCGAAGATCACTTCTGGTCCCAGGAACAGCAGCGCAATCAGCGCGGCGAGCAGCGTCACCGAGGTCATCACCGTGCGCGGCAGCGTCTCGTTCACCGAAAGATCGATGATCTGCTTGATGTCCATCTGGCGATATTTGCGCAGATTTTCGCGGATGCGATCGTCGATCACCACCTTGTCGTTCAGCGAATAGCCGATGATGGTCAGCACGGCCGCCACGATGTTGAGATCGAATTCGAGCTGGGTCAGCGCGAAAAAGCCCATCGTCACCACCACGTCGTGCACCAGCGCCACCACCGTGGAAACGCCGAAATACCACTCGAACCGGAACCAGGTGAACAGCGCCACGAACAGCATCGACAGGCCCACCGCCCACAGACCGTCGGTGATCAGTTCATCGGAAACCTTGCCCGACACGCTTTCGACGCGGGCGAATTTCACGCCCTTGTAATCCTGCTCCAGCGCGGTGCGCACCTTGCCCACCACGCGCTGCACGGCGCCTTCCTCGCCTTCCGGCAGCGGCAGGCGGATGAGGATGGTGCGGTCATTGCCGAATTCCTGCAGGGCAGAATCGCCCACGCCCACGCGGTCCACGCGGCCACGCAGCGTGTCGAGCGCCGGCGGCTGGGCAAATTCCACCTGCATGGTGAGGCCGCCAACGAAATCCACACCAAGGTTGAGGCCGCGCACCGCCAGCAAGGCGCCGGCCCCGATGGTGAGCGCCAGCGTCAATGCAAACGCGATGAAGCGGAGTTTGACAAAGCCAATGTTGGTGTTGTCGGGAACAAGTTTCAGCGGCATCGATTTGTCCTCAGATGCTCAAGGTCGCGGGGCGCGCGTTGGTCAGCCAGCGCGCCACCATCCAGCGTACGATCGTCACGGCGGTGAACACCGAGGTGGCAATGCCGATCGACAGCACGACGGCAAAGCCCTTGATCGGGCCGGAGCCGAACAGGAACATGATGATGGCCACAATGATGTTGAGGCTGTTGGCATCCCAGATAGTGCGGCTGGCTTCCTTGAAGCCGGTTTCGACACTGGCAATGACACCCCTGCCCTTGCGCTGCTCTTCGCGGATACGTTCGTTGATCAGCACGTTGGCGTCCACGGCGGCACCGATGGTCAACACCATCCCGGCAATGCCGGGCAGCGTGAGGGTGAAACCGGCCGCCGACATGATGCCCAGGATCATCAGGACGTTGATGGCCAGCGCGATCACCGAATACACGCCAAAGCGGCCATAGGTCATGATCATCAGCCCGGCGACGGCCAGCACGGCCACGATCGAGGCGATGATGCCGGCCTTGATCGAATCCGCGCCCAGATCGGGGCCGACAGTGCGTTCTTCGACAACCTTCAATTCAACCGGCAGCTTACCGGAGCGCAGCAGGATGGCCAGTTCATTGGCGCTCTGAACGGTGTAATTGCCCATGATGATGCCGCTGCCGCCCAAAATCGGCTCATTGATATTGGGCGCGGAAATCACCATGCCATCGAGGATGATGGCGAACGGCTTGCCGACATTTTCGGTGGTGGCCTGCGCAAAGCGGCGCCCACCGCTGGAATCAAACCGGAACGACACGGCGGGCGCACCGTTTTGATCAGTGGAAACCTGGCTATCGACCAGCTGATCACCGGTGATGATGGCGCGGCGCTTGACGACAACCTGGCCGCCTTCCTGCGAAGTGAGGATCTGGCTGCCGGGAGGGGCGCGGCCCTGCGCCACTTCTTCCGGATCGGCCGCGGTATCGACCAATTTGAATTCCAGCTTGGCCGTCTTGCCCAACAAAGCCTTCAACGCTTCGGGATCCTGCAGGCCCGGCACCTGCACGACGATGCGGGTCTTGCCCTGGCGCACGATCGTGGGTTCACGGGTGCCGAGTTCATCGATGCGCTTGCGGATCACTTCCACGGCCTGCGCCATGGCGCCATCGATGGCGGCCGCAATGCCGGCAGCTGTGGGCGTGACGATCACCTGGCCCGGAACGCTGCCGCGACTGATCTCCACTTCGCGGGCATTGCCGACACCAAGCGGCGCGGTTGCCTTGTTGAGCAGGCTGATCGCCTGATCGACCCGCGCCAGATCGGTGACGGTGAAGGTGAGGCGGCCACGGTTCAACGACAGATCCGTGATGGCGATGGCGCCGCCTTCTGCGCTCCGCAGTTCGCCGCGCACTGTATCTTCCAGCGATTCCAGCTTGGCCTTTTCCACATCAAGTGCCGTGGCTTCCAGCATCAGATGCGAACCGCCGCGCAGATCAAGCCCCAGCGGCAGCTGCGATTTGGGCAGGCCATCGGGGATGAGCGCCAACGTGGACGGCGCCAGGGCGTTGGGCAGTGCCAGCAACAGGCACAGCACCACCGTGGCCCACATCGACCAGGTCTTCCACTTGGGGAAATCCAGCATGGGCTCAGGCGCTCTTGTCGTTCGCCGCCGCTGGAAGCCCACGCGGTTTCACATCGGCCAGCGTGGATTTCAGCACGGTGAAGCGCACGCCCGCGCCGGCTTCCACTTCCACTTCGGTATCGGTCACCCGCACCGCCTTGCCCAGGATGCCGCCGCCAGTGATCAGATCATCGCCCTTCTTCACGGCATCAACCATGGCGCGATGCTGTTTCACGCGCTGCTGCTGTGGGCGGATGATCAGGAAATAGAAAATGGCAAAGATGGCCAGATAGGGCAGGAAGCCGATTACGGCCGCCATGCCACCTGCGGCGGCCGCGCCGCCTGTTGCCTGCGCGAAGGCCGGGGTTTCAAACATCGTGGTTTCCATCAAATTGGTCGGATTGGCGCAAGGCTCTAGCCGCTTGGGCCAGCCTGCGCAACCGATGCCAGTTCCTTACACCCGCGCTTTTGGCTAGTGCTGGCGGCATGGACACTCAGGACGCCCTGCTCGCCCGCATTGCCGCCGCGCTCGACCGGATGGCGCCGCCGCCGGCCACACCCGCCGATCCGGCTCACGGCCATTGGTTTGGCTGGGATGGCGCAGAAAATACCGGGGGCCTCACCGCCCTGCCGCCGGCCCGCACGACGCCGCTGGCACTGTACAAAGGTGTGGAGGCCCAGGCCGCGCAATTGCACGAGAACAGCCGCCGCCATGCGCTGCGTCTGCCTGCCCACGATGTCCTGCTGTGGGGTGCCCGCGGCATGGGCAAATCCAGCCTGGCGCGCAGCGTGGTCGCCGATCTGGTGGCCAGCGGCCATGATATCGCGCTGGTGCAAGTGATGCTGCCGGCGCTGGCCAGCCTGCCCGCTTTGTTCCGCACACTGGCCGGGGTAGAGCGGGCGTTTCTGATCTTCCTTGATGATGTGTCGCTGGGCGCCGATGCCGCCGAGGTGCATGCGCTGCGCTCGCTGCTCGATGGCGGGGTGCAGGCGCGGCCCGATCACGTGCGCCTGATCGTTACCAGCAACCGCCGCCATCTGGTGCCGCGCAGCCTTTCCGAAAACGAGGCGGATGCCATCAATCCGCGCGATGCCGCCGATGATCATCTGGCGCTGGCCGATCGCTTTGGGCTGCGGCTGGGCTTCCACCCCTGCGATCAGGAGACCTATCTGGCGATCTGCGCCGGCTATGCCGTGGCGCACGGGTTGGCCTTTGATCCGAAGGCCGCGCTCACCTGGGCAGCCGGGCGTGGCGCGCGATCGGGCAGGGTGGCGTGGCAGTTCACAGTTGAACATGCCGGCGAACAGGGGAAAAAATTATAGAATTGGCGGCTTATGTCTAAATATCGGCCAGTTATGTCTCTTGACTCCGGCAAAATCACTGGCAGCATTGATTTTGTGGTAATTGGTCCGAACGCAGGATGAACCCTGCCCTTATTGCCCAAACCGGGGGGAGAAGATGTAATGCGCCGCCTGCTGCTGTCAGCCTTGTCGATCAACGCCCTTTCATTCACTGCGCTGGGTGCCGGCGTCGCGCTCACCCTGCCCGCCGCGCCGGCTGCCGCCCAGCAATGGCGCGAAATCACCTGCGAAAGCTGGAATTACCGCGAAGCCGTGTGCCCCGCCCCCGGCGCCGTGCGCGTGCAATTGCTGCGCGTGCAAGGCGGCAGCTGCATTGAAGGCCAGACCTGGTATCATGATGATCGCGCCATCCGGGTGCGCAATGGCTGTCGCGCCACCTTCCGCATCGATGCCAACAATGGCTGGGGCGTGGGTGGCTGGGATCCCAATCAGGGCGTCGGGAATAGCATTGGTGGTGGCCGCTGGCAGGTGGTGCGCTGCGAAAGCTGGAATTACCGCAATCAGCGCTGCCCGGTGCAAGGCGTGATCAGCGCCGCCCGCATGCTGCGCGTGATTGCCGGCGATTGCCGCGATGGCGACACCTGGCGCTGGGACCGCCGCGCCATCACCGTGCGCAACGGTTGCCGGGCCGATTTCGAAGTGATGCAGGGCTCGTCTGGCTGGGGTGGTTCCGGTGGCTCTGGCGGCGGCTGGGGCAGCGGCGGCGGTGGCGCTGGCGGTTTCAATCCCGGCCAGGGCGCCCGCACCATCAACTGCGAAAGCTGGAATTACCGCGCCGCCCGCTGCCCGATCGGTGGCGCCCGCAGTGTCAGCCTCACCCGCGTGATTGCCGGCAATTGTCAGGAAGGCCGCACTTGGGGTTGGGATCGCAACAGCATCTGGGTCAACGGTGGCTGCCGCGCCACCTTCACCTTGTACTGACCCACTTTTCCGGGGGGAAATCACATGCGCCGCACCGCCAGCCTTGTCGCCTTGCTTGCCCTTGCTTCCACGACCGTGATCACGCCGGTGGCGGCCCAATCCAATTGGAACAACCAGGGGTGGAACAATAACGGCGGCCAGATCATCCGCTGTGAAAGCTGGAATTATCGTTACGCCCGCTGCAGCGCCAACACGCGGGATGGGGTGCGCCTTTCGCGCGTGCTGGCCGGGGATTGTTCGCGGCGAAACTGGGGTAGTGATCGCAACGCCATCTGGGTGAACAACGGCTGCTGCGCCGAATTCGAAGTTGGCCGCCGCGGTGGCGGTGGCTCCACCGGGGCGGCGATTGCCGGTGCGGCCGTTGCCGCCGGGCTGCTGGCGCTGCTGCTGTCCAAGGGCAAGAAGAAGGAAGCGGAAAGCGCGGCCCAGGGCGGCAACAAGTCGCCGGCCACCATCAACATCGGGCCGAACCAGGTGCCACCCGCAGCCGAACGCGCCTTCCGCCAGTGCGTCGACCAAGCCGCCCGCCAGATCGGCGCCACCGGCGGCACCAGCCTGCGCCTCACCGGCGAAGTGCAGCACCGCATGCAGGGTGGTGCCTGGGAATTCCGCCTGCCGCTGGAAGGCACCTGGCCGAACGACACGCACGCCACCCCGGCCGAATGCAGCGCCACCGATACGGCGGTGCAGAAACTGGATTTCCTGCCAGAACCGGCCAATCCCTGATCAGCCTTCACCGGGTGTGCGGCGTAGCGGCCGGTTGCCGCCGCCGTGGGCCTGCTGCTATGACTTCGGCTTCTCCCGGTTCCTGAAGGCGCAGCATCTTGAAAACCCTTGGCCTCATCTGGCGCATCCTTGTCGGCATCAAGGATTTCCTGGTCCTGAGTGTGTTGGCGCTGTTTTTTATCGGGCTGTCGGCCCTGCTCTCCTCCGCCAAGCCCGCCACGGTACCCAATGGCGCCGCGCTGGTGCTGGCGATGGATGGCGCCCTGGTTGATCAAGCCTCCGAAACCTCGCCGTTCGATGCCGCGGCCGGCAATGTTGCCGCTGAAATCCAGGTGCGCGATGTGGTGCACGCCATCGATCACGCCGCCAAGGACGATCGCATCAAGGCCATCGTGCTGGAACTGGATGGCTTCATGGGCGGCGGCCAGGCCAATATCGCCACAGTTGACGATGCCCTCACCCGCTTCCGAAAATCCGGTAAGCCGGTTCACGCCTGGGCCACCGCCTACAGCGACGACAGCTGGCTGCTCGCCGCCGCCGCCAGCAAGATCTGGCTCAACCCGATGGGCGGCGTGATCATCACTGGCCCCGGCGGCTCGCGCCTCTATTTCGCCAAGGCGCTCGAAAAGCTGCAGGTGGATGTCAACGTTTTCCGCGCCGGCACCTACAAGTCGTTCGTGGAGCCCTTCACCCGCACCGCCGCCTCCCCCGAAGCCAAGGCTGCCGATCAGGCACTGGCTGGCAGCCTGTGGGGCAGCTGGCTCGCCGATGCGAAACGCCTGCGGCCCAAGGCCGATGTGCCGGCCTATATCGCGCAATTGCCACAGCGCCTCGGCAAGTTCGGTGGAGACAGCGCCAAGACGGCGCTCGATGCCGGCCTCGTCGATCAACTCGGCAGCCGTGATGAATTCGACGCCGCGATGATCGAACTCGCCGGCGAGGATGAGCTCAGCGAATGGGGCCACTATACCGGCGTCACGCTCGACAATTACCTCTCTGCCACAGCCAAGCCGCTGGGTGAGCGCGGCGATGCCGTGGGTGTCGTCTATGTCACCGGCAACATCGTCGATGGCGAGGCCCCGCGCGGCACCGCCGGCAGCGCCACCATCCGCCAGGCGCTTGAAGAAGCGCTGGCCAAGAACGACGACATCAAGGCGTTGGTGGTGCGCGTTGATAGCGGCGGCGGGTCCGTCACGGCATCGGAGGAAATCCGCGCGGCGCTGTTGGCCGCCAAGGCCGATGGCCTGCCCATCATCGCCAGCTTCGGCCCGGTTGCGGCCAGCGGCGGTTACTGGGTCGGCACGGCAGCAGAAGAGATTTATGCCCAGCCATCCACCATCACCGGATCGATCGGCGTCTTTGCCATCCTGCCCAGCTTCCCGCGCGCGCTTGCTGATCTGGGCATCACCAGCGATGGCGTCAAAACCACCCCCTACAGCGGCGAACCCGATGTGGTTGCCGGCCTGTCGCCGCAGGTTTCCCAGGTGCTGCAGATGGGCGTTGAAAACACCTATCGCCGCTTCCTCACCCTCGTCGCCAACGCCCGCAAGCTGCCGATGGCCGAGGTCGACCGTATCGCGCAAGGCCGCGTTTGGGCCGGCACCCAGGCCAAGGAACTGAAGCTGGTGGACAAGTTCGGCGGCCTTGATGCCGCCGTAGCCGCCGCTGCTGCCAAGGCCGGCCTGAAAGGCGAGATCCGCGTGGTCGATATCGAAAAACCGGTGCCGGCATGGCAACGCGCGCTAGAAGGTCTGGGCGCCACCGAAGGCGAAGAGCAGGCCGCCCGCGATCCGTGGGCGCGTCTGGTTCAGGCCTCGCGCCTGCGTCTGCTGACCGCCGCGCATGATCTGGGCTGGCTGGCCGCCGGCAAGGGCGCCACCATGCAGGTGCTGTGCATCGAATGCAGCATGGCCGGTTCCCCGCGTCCGGCTGCGGCCCGGCAGACGAAAGGCCTCGCGGCCAAGCTGGTTCAGTCGTCGCGGTAACCCGGCAGCGCCAACCCGGTGGCGATGGCAATCCCGCGCAAGCCAAAGCCGGCGGCAGCGCCAATGATCGCCGCCGGCCACAGCGACAAACCCAGCAGGGTGAGCCCTACGTAAGTTCCCGCCCCGAGTGCCGCGGCCGAAACGTAGATTTCGCGCCGCAACAGGATGGATGGTTCCCCCGCCAGCAGATCGCGCACGATGCCGCCGAAACTGGCGGTGAGCACACCCATGCCAACCGCCGGCAGCGGCGGCACCCCAAGGCTCAACGCCTTGGCCGCGCCCAGCACGCTATAGGCGCCCAACCCCAACGCATCGAACCACAACAGCGCATTCAACCGCCAGCGATCCGCCTTGAACAGCCACACGGAAGCGGCCGCCACCAGGCAGATGCCCAGATAGTCCGATCGCCCCATCCAGAACACCGGCGCCCCGATCAACAGATCGCGCAACGTGCCGCCGCCGATGCCGGTGATGGCGGCAAAGAAGGCGAAGGTCACGATCGTCTGCTTGATCCGCGCCGCCGCCAACGCGCCCGAAACGGCAAACACCGCCACGCCCGCCATGTCGAGCACGGCCAGCAATGGCTCGAACGGAATGGGCGCTGCAATGGCCATTACCGCCGCCAGAAATGCCGCACGGTCAGCACCGCACCGGTGACCACCACGCCCAGCGCCATCAGCGTCGCAATGATGATGACAGGGCCATGGGTGTTCTCGCGGTCCTGCCAATCCATGATGTGCAGGCTCCAGAACAGATCGTAAAACCGCCACCACGGCGTGCGCACCGCGCCGATATCGCCCTGGCTGTTGACATAGACGCGCACATCATCGGCGAATTCCACCCGATATCCCGCCGTCTCGCGCCAGTCGCTGGCCGGGTTGGCCGGCGTGATCGCCGTCACCGTCACCGGCCCCTCAAGCGTCGTGCCCGCCCGCGCAATGGCTTCGGCCTGTATGGCACTTATGGCGATAGGCTGGCCGCCGGCATCCAGCAGCCGCTTGCCGATCTTGTCGGTCAGTTTCCACACCGGCTTACCGAGCAGACTGCCCAGTTCCAGTTTCTCGACGCCCTGCAACGCCGGCAACCCGGCCGGCACGCTGAGCGCCGCCGGCTCCTTGCGCAGCGTCGTCCCCCGCACCTCATCCAGCGGCCGCGCCACCATCACCAGGCCAGACACCACCCACAGGATGATCTGGATGCCAACAAAAACCCCGGTCCACAGATGGAGCCAGCGAACGGTGCGAGTGGTGCGGGGCGACAGCATGGATGTGGCTGTAGCGGGGAGCGGGCGAGCCGTCACCTCTATGCGTGTCTGGCCTTGCTGCGTGAAAGCTGGCGCACTGGCGTGCAGCCGGCGGCGCATCACATGTGAATGGCTTTGCCCGTCACCGCCATCGCCGCCTCCTTCAGCGCTTCCGAATGCGTCGGATGCGCATGACAGGTCAGCGCGATATCCTCGCTCGACGCGCCAAACTCCATCGCCTGTGCAGCCTGCGCGATCATCGTGCCGGCCATAGCGCCGATGATGTGCACGCCCAGCACGCGATCAGTCTTGGCATCCGCCAGCACCTTCACGAAGCCATCGGTGTCGCGGTTGGTCTTGGCTCTGCTGTTGGCGGCAAACAGGAACTTGCCAACCTTGTAGGCGATGCCCGCGGCCTTCAATTCCTCTTCCGTCTTGCCCACGGTGCCGACTTCCGGGTGGGTATAGACCACGGCCGGGATCACATCGTGGTTCACATAACCGGCCAGGCCGGCGATATTGTCTGCGCAGGCCAGGCCTTCGTCTTCGGCCTTGTGGGCCAGCATCGGGCCTTCCACCACATCGCCGATGGCCCAGATGCCGGGCACCTTGGTGGCGAAATCATGGCCGATGGGGATGCGGCCCTTGGCATCGAGCGTGAGGCCCGTTGCGGCCAGGTTCAGGCCATCGGTGTTGGGCCGGCGGCCGATGGAGAGCAGCACGACATCAGCGGTGATGGTTTCAGCAGGCCCGCCAGCGGCCGGCTCCACGGTCACCGTAGCGCCAGCGCCGGTCCGTTCGACGCTCACCAACTTGGTGGCGGTCTTCAGCACCAGGCCCTGCTTGGTGAGGATCTTGGCGAAGGCGTTGGCCACTTCGATATCCATCGCCGGCACGATGCGCGGCGCATATTCCACCACGGTCACCTTGGCGCCCAGGCGGCGCCACACGCTGCCCATTTCCAGGCCGATATAGCCGCCGCCGATCACCACCAGATGCTCGGGCACCTTCGGCAGGTTCAGCGCTTCGGTGGAGGTGACGATCACCTCCCCATCCGGCGTCATGCCGGGCAGCAGGGCCACTTCGGAACCGGTGGCGATGACGAAATTCTTCGCGGTGATGGTGCGGTCACCCACCTTCACACTCTTGGCGTCGATGAAGCTGGCTTCGCCCTTGATCCACTCCACCTTGTTCTTCTTGAACAGCATGGCGATGCCGCCGGTCAGCTCTGATACCGCCTTGTCCTTCTCGCCCAGCAGGGCGGAAAGATCGAAGGAGACATTGTCGGCCTTCACGCCAAACTTGGCCAGATGACCGCCAGCCAGTTCCTCATAGAGATGGCTGCCGTTGAGCAGCGCCTTGGACGGGATGCAACCGACATTGAGGCAGGTGCCGCCCAGCGCCGCGCGCTTTTCCACGCAGGCGACCTTCAGGCCATGCTGGGCCGCACGGATGGCGCCGACATAGCCGCCGGGACCGCCGCCAATGATGACGACATCAAATTCAGGGTTGGCCATGGGGTGGGCCTTTCTTGTTACAGGTCGATCAGCAAACGCGCCGGATCTTCAATGGCTTCCTTGACGCGCACCAGGAAGGTGACGGCTTCGCGGCCATCGATGAGGCGGTGATCGTAGGACAGCGCCAGATACATCATCGGGCGGATCACGATCTGGCCGTTCTTCACCACCGGGCGATCCTCTACCCTGTGCAAGCCGAGCACGCCCGATTGCGGCGGGTTGAGGATGGGGGTGGACAGCAAGGAGCCGAACACGCCGCCGTTGGAGATGGTGAAGTTGCCGCCCTGCAACTCGTCGATCTTGAGCGTGCCCTTGCGGGCGCGGTCACCGAAATCGGCGATGTCCTTCTCGATCTGGGCAAAGCTCTTGGCCTGGGCGTTGCGCAGGATCGGCACGACCAGCCCGCCGGGTGACGACACCGCGACGCCCAGATCGGCATAATCCTTGTAGATGATTTCATCGCCTTCGATGGCGGCGCCCACCGAGGGCACATCCTTCAACGCCAGCACCACGGCCTTGGCAAAGAACGACATGAAGCCAAGCCGGATGCCGTGCTTCTTTTCAAACATGTCCTTGTATTTGGCGCGGGCCTCGATCACGGCGGTCATGTCCACGTCGTTGAACGTGGTCAGCATGGCGGCGCTGTTCTGGGCTTCCTTCAACCGGCGCGCGATGGTCTGGCGCAGACGGGTCATCTTCACCCGCTCCTCGCGGCGCTCGGCCGGGGCGGCGGCAGCGGCCGCGACAGCAGCAGGGGCCGGGGTGGCAGCGGATTTCAGGCGGGCAGTGCCGGCCTCGATCGCGGCGAGCACATCACCCTTGGTCAGTCGGCCATCCTTGCCGGAGCCGCCGACGCTGGCGGGATCGAGATTATAAGTGTCGAGCAGGCCGCGAACCGCCGGGCTGATGGCGTCATAGGCCGGCGTTTCCGCGGCCGGCGCCGGCGCGGCAGCAGGCGGAACCGGGGCGGCAGCGGCCGGCAGCGGTGCGGCAGCCGCCGGCACCCCGCCCTCCACGATCCGCGCAATCAGCGCGCCAACCGTGACAGTGTCGCCGGTCTGGAACAATTGCTCGCCCAACACGCCGGCCACCGGCGACGGCACTTCCACCGCCACCTTGTCGGTTTCCAGCGCCACAATGGCCTCGTCGGCCGCCACCGCCTCGCCGGGCTGTTTGAGCCACTGGCCAACGCTGGCTTCGGTGATGGATTCGCCCAGGGCGGGCACGATAACATCGGTTGCCATGCTCTTGTCTTTCTTATTTTTTCTTGAGGCCGCCGCGGATCGCGGCCTTCACTTCAGTGGTCGTCGCGCCCAGTGCTTCGGCCACCAGCTTGGCCTGCTCGGCATTGTGACGCTTCAGAAGGCCCGTCGCGGTCGCCGCCGCTGCAGCACGGCCAGCATAGATTGGGCGCTTGCCCGTTGCCTGCTCAATCAGCGGGTTCACGAACGTCCAGGCGCCGCCGTTCTGCGGCTCTTCCTGGGCCCAGACCACGGCTTCCAGATTCGGAAATTTCGCTGCATATTCAGCAACAACGTCACCCGGGAACGGATAGAGCTGCTCGACACGAAGCAGATAGACGTCGTCCCGGCTCTCCTTCTCGCTGGCGTCGAGCAGATCATAATAGACCTTGCCGGTGCACAGCACGAGGCGCTTCACCGCTTTCGGATCACAGGGCTTCAGATCATCCAGGCAGCGGTGGAAGGTCGTCGCCGGGCCCATTTCGGCCAGGTTCGACACCGCCCGCTTGTGGCGCAGCAACGATTTCGGCGTGAACACAACCAGTGGCTTGCGGAAATCCCGCAGCATCTGCCGGCGCAGCAAGTGGAAGAAATTGGCTGGGGTCGTACAGTTGGCGACCTGGATATTGTCTTCCGCGCACAGGCTCAGGAAACGCTCGACGCGCGCCGAGCTGTGCTCCGGCCCCTGCCCTTCATAGCCATGCGGCAGCAGCATCACCAGACCATTGGCGCGCAACCACTTGATTTCGCCCGAAACTATAAACTGATCGATGATGGTCTGGGCACCATTCACGAAATCGCCGAACTGCGCTTCCCACAGGATCAGGCTCTTCGGGTCGGCTAGGGCATAACCATATTCGAAACCGAGCACGCCGAATTCCGAAAGCGGGCTGTCCAGCACTTCAAAGCGCGGGTCCATCGCCTTCAGCGGGACATAGCGGCCGCCGTCCTTCTGGTCCGTCCAGACGGAGTGCCGCTGGCTGAAGGTGCCGCGGCCGCAATCCTGGCCGGACAGGCGCACGCCATAACCATCTTTCAGCAACGCCCCGAAGGCCAGCGCCTCGCCCGTCGCCCAATCGATGTTGGCGCCAGTGGAGAACATATCCGCCTTGGCATCAAGAACCCGCGCCAAGGTCCTGTGAATATTGAAACCGTCGGGCACGGTGGTCAGCTGCTTGCCCAACTCGTGCAGTTCGGTCATCGAAACGCCGGTCATGGCGGCGCGGCGGCTGTCGATGGCTTCCTTGGGCTTGCCCAGCCCGGCCCAGCGGCCGCCGAACCAATCGGCGGCATTGGCCTTGAAGCCAGCGGCAGCGTCGAACTCATCTTCCAGCATGGAGACATAGCCATCAATCATGGCCTTGTAGCCATCGCCGGTCAGCACGCCCTCTCCCGACAGGCGATCCGCATACAGCTCGCTCACCGTCTTCTTCTTACCGATCACGGCATACATCAGCGGCTGAGTGAAGCTCGGCTCGTCGCTTTCGTTGTGGCCAAACCGGCGATAGCACCACATGTCGATCACCACATCGCGGCCGAACTTTTGCCGGAACTCGGTGGCGACCTTGGTGGCATAGGTCACGGCTTCCGGATCATCGCCGTTCACGTGGAAGATCGGCGCCTGAACGATCTTTGCCATGTCCGACGGATAGGGCGACGAACGCGCAAACTGCGGACTGGTGGTGAAGCCAACCTGGTTGTTCACCACGTAATGGATGGTGCCACCGGTTCCATAGCCGTTAAGCCCTGAAAAACCGAAACATTCCGCCACGATACCCTGGCCGGCAAAGGCCGCATCGCCGTGCAGCAGGATCGGCATCACCTGCTTGCGAGCATTGTCGCCAATGATCGTCTGAATGGCGCGCACCTTGCCCAGCACGACCGGATCGACCGCTTCGAGGTGGGAAGGGTTTGGCACGAGGGACAGGTGCACCTTGTTGCCATCGAACTCGCGATCGGTGCTGGTGCCGAGGTGATATTTCACATCGCCCGAACCGCCCACATCATCCGGATTCGATGAACCGCCAGCGAATTCATGGAAGATGGTGCGGAACGGTTTTTGCAGCACGTTGGCCAGCATGTTGAGCCGGCCTCGGTGCGGCATGCCGAACACGACTTCGGTGATGCCCAGCGCGCCGCCCACCTTGATGATCGATTCCATCGCCGGGATCATGGCTTCGGCGCCATCAAGGCCGAAACGCTTGGTGCCGACATACTTACGGCCCAGGAATTTCTCGAACTGCTCGGCTTCAACCAGCTTATTCAGAATCGCCCGCTTACCATTGGCGGTGAACTGGATTTCCTTATCACGGCCTTCGAATTTTTCCTGCAGGAAGCGCCGTTCCTCCACATCGTTGATGTGCATATACTCAAGGCCGACGTTACCGCAGTAATTGCGCTGCAGAATGCCGACGAGTTCACGGATGGTTGCCGTCTGCAGGCCCAACGCGCCGCCGATGTGCACCGTGCGATCCAGATCATTGCCGCCAAAGCCGTGATAGCCGGGGGTGAGATCGGCCGGCAGATCGCGGATGGCAAGGCCGAGCGGATCAAGATTGGCCGCAAGGTGACCGCGCACGCGATAGGTGCGGATCAGCATAAGCGCGCTAATCGCATCCTGGGCAGCGCGGGCAATGTCTTCCGGGATGGCACCGGCAGCCGCCGCCGCAGCAGCAGCCCGACCGGCGGTCTTGGCTGTGCTTTCGGCAAACATACCGGCGGCATCAAGCCCGCGCGTCAGATCATCGCCGGGCAGGATCGGCCAGTTCGGCCGGGCCCAACTTGGCGCCGGCCGATCTTCCGGTCCGGGCAGCAGGGCTTCCATATCCATCGTGACTGTCCTCAATCTCGCGATTCTGAACTGTTTAACGGCACATGACGGTCATGTCATGACAAACTGTCGCATGTCGGCCATGCAATGCCGACATGCGACATGATTTTCCGCGCCAAAGCCAAGGGCTTCAGCCCTTCAGCACCTCAATCAGCGTTTCGCCCAGCAGCGACGGTGACGGCGACACGCGAATGCCGGCCTCTTCCATGGCCGCCATCTTCGAAGCCGCATCGCCCTTGCCGCCCGAAACGATGGCGCCGGCATGGCCCATGCGGCGACCCGGAGGCGCCGTGGTGCCGGCAATGAAGCCGACCATGGGCTTCTTGCGGCCACGCTTGGCTTCATCGATCAGGAACTGGGCTGCCTGTTCCTCAGCATCGCCGCCAATTTCACCGATCATGATGATTGACTGGGTAGCCTCATCGGCCAGAAACAGTTCGAGCATGTCGATGAAATTGGTACCATTCACGGGATCACCGCCGATACCGACAGCCGTCGTCTGGCCCAGTCCCACAGCGCTGGTCTGGTGCACGGCTTCATAGGTGAGCGTGCCGGAACGCGAGACCACGCCCACCGATCCCTTGCGGAAGATGTTGCCCGGCATGATGCCGATCTTGCATTCGCCCGGCGTCAGCACGCCGGGGCAGTTCGGCCCGATCAAGCGTGTCTTCGACCCCTGCAGCGCCCGCTTCACCCGCACCATGTCGAGCACCGGAATGCCTTCGGTGATGCAGACAACCAGCGGAATTTCGGCCGCAATGGCTTCGCAGATCGCATCGGCGGCACCCGGCGGCGGCACATAGACGACCGACGCATCAGCGCCGGTGGCCTCACGCGCCTGAGCCACGGTATCGAACACCGGCAGGCCAAGATGGACGGAACCGCCCTTCCCCGGCGCGGTGCCGCCGACGACCTTGGTGCCATAGGCAATGGCCTGTTCCGAATGGAACGTCCCCTGCTTGCCGGTAAAGCCCTGCGTGATGACGCGGGTGTTTGCGTTGACGAGAATGCTCATCTCAAGCGGCCTTTTTCACTTCAGCAACGATCTTGGCCGCTGCATCACCCAGATTGTCGGCCGACACGATCGGCAGGCCGGAGTTGGCGAGGATTTCCTTGCCCAGTTCGACGTTGGTGCCTTCGAGGCGCACCACCAGCGGCACCGAAAGCTGCACTTCCTTCGCAGCGGCGATGATGCCTTCCGCGATGATGTCGCAGCGCATGATGCCGCCAAAGATGTTGACCAGGATGCCCTGCACCGCCGGATCCTTCAGGATCAGCTTGAAGGCGTTGGTCACCTTTTCCTTGTCGGCGCCGCCGCCGACATCGAGGAAGTTGGCCGGCTCGGCGCCGTTCAGCTTGATGATGTCCATCGTGGCCATGGCGAGGCCGGCGCCATTCACCAGGCAGCCGATGTTGCCATCCAGCTTGATGAAGGCGAGGTCGTACTTCGATGCTTCGACTTCCGCCGGGTCTTCCTCGGTCAGATCGCGCAAGGTCACCAGATCGGGGTGGCGATAGAGCGCGTTGCTGTCGAAACCGACCTTGGCATCCAGCACCAGCAGCTTGCCATCATCCGTCACGGCGAGCGGGTTGATTTCCATCTGGCTGGCATCGGTGCCGACGAATGCATCATAGAGCTTCAGCGTGACATTTTCGGCCTGCTTGGCAAGCGGGCCGGTCAAGCCCAGCGCCGCCGCAACCGCGCGGCCATGGTGCGGCATGGCGCCGGTGGCCGGATCGATGGTGATGGTGTGGATCTTTTCGGGGTGGTGGTGAGCCACGTCCTCGATGTCCATGCCGCCTTCGGTGCTGGCCACAATGGCGATGCGGCCGGTGGCGCGATCGACGAGCATCGCGAGATAGAGTTCCTTGGCGATATCAACGCCGTCGGTGACATAGAGCCGGTTAACCTGCTTGCCGGCGGCACCGGTCTGGATCGTCACCAGCGTGTTGCCCAACATGTCGGTCGCCGCCGCGCGCACGTCGTCGCCGCTGCGCGCGAGGCGCACACCGCCCTTGGCTTCGGGGGGCAGTTCAACGAACTTGCCCTTGCCGCGGCCACCTGCGTGGATTTGCGCCTTCACGATATAGAGCGGGCCCGGCAGCTTGGCCGACGCGGCCACCGCTTCCTCGACGCTCATCGCGGCATAGCCGACTGGCACCGGAACGCCGAATTTGGCCAGCAATTCCTTGGCCTGATACTCATGGATGTTCATTGGAAATCCCTATCCCTTGGTCAGCCTTGCAGGCGAAATTCACGCCAGCGACGGGTCAATGCCCTTGCAGGCCGTCAGCAGCTCTTTCACCGCATCCACGCTCACCTGGAAATTGGCTTTCGCAGACTGCGACAATTCGATCTCCACCACGCGCTCGACGCCGCCAGCGCCGATGATCACTGGCACGCCGACATAAAGATCGGAAACGCCATACTGGCCGGTCAGGTTCACGGCGCAGGGCAGCAGGCGCTTCTGGTCATACAGGTAAGCCTCGGCCATCTCGATGCCACTGGTGGCCGGTGCATAATAGGCGCTGCCGGTCTTCAGCAGGGCGACGATCTCGCCGCCGCCGGAACGGGTGCGTTGGATGATGGCGTCGATGCGCTCCTGGGTGCTCCAGCCCATCTTGATGAGATCGGGCACCGGGATGCCGGCGACGGTGGAGTATTCGATCACCGGCACCATGGTATCGCCGTGGCCGCCGAGAACGAAGGCGTTGACGTCACGTACGCTGACCTTGAACTCGTCGGCCAGGAAATGGCGGAAGCGAGCGGAATCAAGCACGCCTGCCATACCGCACACCATGTGGTGCGGCAGGCCCGAGAACTCGCGCAGCGCCCACACCATGGCATCCAGCGGGTTTGTGATGCAGATCACGAAGGCGCCGGGCGCATGGGTCTTGATGCCCTCACCCACGGCTTTCATCACCTTCAGGTTGATGCCGAGCAGATCGTCGCGGCTCATGCCCGGCTTGCGGGCGACACCGGCTGTGACGATGATCACATCGGCCCCAGCGATATCGGCATAATCGTTCGAACCCTTCAGGTTCACATCAAAGCCTTCGACAGGCGCGCACTGGGCCAGATCGAGCGCCTTGCCCTGCGGCACGCCTTCCACCACGTCGAACAGCACGATATCGCCCAGCGCGCGATGGGCCGCGAGGTGGGCGAGCGTGCCGCCGATGTTGCCGGCGCCGATAAGGGCGATTTTCTTGCGAGCCATTGGGGGTCTCCATTGAATTGAGAATCTAAACGATTCTGGCAAAATGTCGCAGGCTGGATAGAGCGCGGCGGCGCACTGTGCAACCGCAGCAAAGCCCCATCCGGTGAAAACTGGGAGGCGGTTACCCTGTCCTACACGGCCCAATCCTGTCATCATCCGACTGGCGCTGGAGCTGGTGTGCAGCCCGTCGCCGGCCCAGACGTCCGTTCAAACACGCGATATGCGGAAAAACTGTCAAAACTGGATGCCAGTTTCAGGCAGCCGCCTGCTCTTTCACAATCGAACCGCCGCCCATGGCGAACATTTCATCCGCCGTGGCCGAGCGCCAAATAGGCAGCGGACTGCATCTCGATCAACCGGCTGGCGGTGCGTTCGAATTCGAAACTGGAATCACCAGCGGGATAGAGATGATCGGGCTGGGCATCGGCAGCGGCGACCATCTTGACCTTCTGCTCATAGAGCGCGTCGATCAGGTGGATGAAGCGGATCGCCTCGTTGCGGTTTTCCGGGCCGATCTGGGGAATGCCGACGATCAGCACGGTGTGATAATGGCGGGCAATGGCAAGATAATCAGCGGCACCCAGCGGTTGCCGGCACAGCCGCGCAAAACTGAACACTGCGACGCCCTTCAGCGATTTGGGCACATGCAGGAAGCGACCACCGGGGAGCGACAATTCAGCGGTCGGCACATGCTCGCGGTCTTCGGGCGGATAATCGGTCATCCTGAAGAAGGCGGCGGAGAGCGCGGCGGTGGCTTCTGGGCCATTGGGGACATGCCAGGTCTGGGTGCCGCCAAGCCGGGCCAGGCGATAATCAGTCGGCCCGTCCAACGTTACCACGTCCAGCCTGGCTTCAATCAGGGCGATGAAAGGCAGGAACAGGTGGCGGTTGAGGCCATCCTTGTAGAGATCACGGGGCGGACGGTTGCTGGTGGTCACCACCGTCACGCCCCGCTCCAGCAAAGCGGTAAACAATCGAGACAGGATGGCGGCGTCGGCAATGTCCTTCACTTGCATCTCATCGAAACACAGCAGGCGGGCCGATTGGGCGATCTGGTCGGCCACGCTGATCAGCGGATCGGTATCGCCGGCTTTGCGGCGGGCATGGATGGCGCCGTGCACTTCGGCCATGAACTCGTGGAAATGGGCGCGGCGCTTAGGGGCAACGGAAGAGGCGGCGAAGAACAGGTCCATCACCATGGACTTGCCGCGCCCCACTCCGCCCCAGATGTAGAGGCCTTTCGGGGCAGCGGGCGATGCCTTACCGAAGAGACGGCCAATGAGGCCGGGTGTTTCGACAGGACGGTGCAGCGCCGTTTCCAGCGCCGCCAGCCATGCCACCACCGCCGCCTGTGCGGCATCTGGCTTCAGTTCACCCGCCGCCAGCAGACCGGCATAGCGGCCAGCAACATCAGTCAACCTGCGTCTCTCCCGGGCGCGCCGCATGGCCCTCAGCCGTCGACCGTGCCGGGCGCGGGATCTTGCGCATGGTGCCGGTGAAGCTGGAGAGGTTGACGCCATCCTGAGTGACGAGGCCGCGCACGAACAGCATCTTGCCGGTTTCCTTCAAGATTTCACCGTGCGCCTCGATCGGCTTGCCGACGATCCCGGCTGAGAGAAAATCGGTCGCGCAGCTCAAGGTGACGGCGGCAGAGTTTTCCAACTGGCGGAAGATGAAGGCAAACATCGCCATGTCGATGAACGACATGATGAACCCGCCATGTAGATATCCGAGGCCATTCGAATGTTTGCGCGCCGTTTCCATGCGGCATTCCACCCCGCGCGCCCCTTCGCGGAAGAAAAAATCGCCGAGCATCGAAGCAAAGCGGCCATCGGAATCGCGGCGCCAGCAGGTCCAGCCCGCGTTTGGGCCCTCGGTGAATGTTTCGCGAGACATGGAAATGGGGTTAGCGCCGCTGCTGCGCCGCGTAAAGCATCAGCGATGCACGGACGCCAGCAGCCATTGCGCGGCTTAACCCGCGCGATCGAGCATCATCAGCTTGATGTCCGCGATCGCCTTGGCCGGGTTCAGGCCCTTGGGGCAGACGTTGGAGCAGTTCATGATGGTGTGGCAGCGATAGACGCGGAAGGGATCTTCCAGCGCATCGAGCCGCTCGCCGGTCATCTCGTCACGGCTGTCAGCCAGCCAGCGATAGGCTTGCAGCAGGATGGCGGGGCCCAGGAACTTGTCGCTGTTCCACCAGTAAGACGGACAGGCTGTGGAGCAGCAGGCGCACAGAATACACTCATACAACCCATCCAGCTTCTCGCGCTCGTCCGGCGACTGGATGCGCTCCTCACCCGACGGTGCCGGGGTGACAGTCTGCAGCCAGGGCTTGATCGAGGCATATTGGGCATAGAAATGCTTGAAATCAGGGACAAGGTCCTTGATCACCTCCATGTGCGGCAGCGGCGTGATCACCACTTCGCCCTTCACATCGGCAATCGGCATGGTGCAGGCTAGCGTGTTGGTGCCATCGATGTTCATCGAGCACGATCCGCAAATTCCTTCCCGGCACGACCGCCGGAAAGTGAGCGTGGGATCGACCTCGTTCTTGATCTTGATCAGCGCATCCAGAACCATTGGGCCTGTCGTATCGAGATCGAGGCTGTAGGTGTCATAACGCGGGTTCTCCCCGTCATCGGGGTTCCAGCGATAGACTTTGAACGCCTTGGTGCGGCTCGCCCCGGCGGGAGCGGTATAAGTCTTGCCGGTCGCCTTGATGACGCTGTTCGACGGGAGAGAAAATTCAGCCATTACAAATGCCTCTAATCAGTATGTCCGCGCCTTGGGCTTGATATACTCGATCTCGTCCGACAGCGTGTAGGTGTGCACCGGGCGGGCAGCAAGGTCCACCGAGCCATCGCGGAACCAGCCCAGCGAGTGGACCATCCACTTGTCGTCATCCCGGTTGGGGAAATCTTCGTGCATATGAGCGCCGCGGCTTTCGTGACGGGCTTGCCCCATATGCACGGTCAGCACGGCCTGGCCGATCATGTTGTCGAGTTCCAGCGTCTCGATCAGATCGGTGTTAAACACCATCGAACGATCGGTGGTCCCGATATCGGCCATGCGTTGATAGACGACGTCGATCTTGCGCACGCCTTCGTCCAGAATTTCGCTGGTGCGGAACACGCCGGCATTGGCCTGCATCGTCTTCTGCATGGCCAATCTTACTTCAGCAGTCGAGCTGCCGCCCTTGGCATAACGGAAGCCGTCGAGGCGGCCGAGCGCGAAATCGGCGTTGTCCTTGGGCAGCGCAGTGTGGCCGGCGTTTGCCTTCTGGATAGCGGCGACGCGGTGCGCCGTGGCTCTGCCGAAAACCACCAGGTCGATCAGGCTGTTGGAACCAAGCCGGTTGGCACCGTGCACCGAAACGCAGGCGGCTTCACCCACCGCGAACAGGCCGGGGACCACGCTGTCGGGGTTGCCATCCTTCAGGGTGACGACTTCACCATGATAGTTCGTCGGAATACCACCCATGTTGTAGTGCACGGTTGGCACCACTGGGATCGGCGCCTTGGTGACGTCCACACCGGCAAAAACCTTGGCGGTTTCCGAAATGCCGGGCAGGCGCTGGGCCAGCACGGCGGAATCGATGTGATTGAGGTGCAGGTGGATATGGTCGCCTTCGGCGCCGACACCGCGGCCTTCGCGGATTTCCATCGCCATCGAACGGCTGACGACGTCGCGGCTGGCAAGATCCTTGGCCGACGGAGCATAGCGTTCCATGAAACGCTCACCCTGGCTGTTGGTGAGGTAACCGCCCTCCCCGCGCGCACCTTCGGTGATCAACACGCCGGCGCCATAGATGCCGGTGGGGTGGAACTGCACGAATTCCATGTCCTGCATGGCAACGCCGGCGCGGATCGCCATGCCGCCCCCGTCCCCGGTGGAGGTGTGCGCGGATGTGGCTGAGAAATAGCAACGGCCATAGCCACCAGTCGCCAGCACCGTCTGATGACTGCGGAAGCGGTGGATGCTGCCATCTTCCATGTTGATGGCGATGACGCCCTTGCACTCCCCATTCACCATGATGAGATCGATGGCGAAATATTCGATGTAGAAATCCGTGCTGTACTTGAGGCTCTGCTGATAGAGCGCGTGCAGCATGGCATGGCCGGTGCGATCTGCCGCGGCGCAGGTGCGCTGCGCCGGCGGGCCGCTGCCCATGTTCTGCATCATGCCGCCAAACGGACGCTGATAGATACGCCCGGCTTCGGTGCGGCTGAACGGCACGCCAAAATGCTCTAGCTCGTAAACCGCGGCCGGGGCTTCCTTGCACAGATACTCGATCGCGTCCTGATCGCCCAGCCAGTCGCTGCCCTTCACCGTGTCATACATGTGCCAGGTCCAGTGATCCTGGCCCATGTTGCCGAGCGCGGCAGCAATGCCGCCCTGGGCCGCCACTGTGTGGCTGCGGGTGGGGAAGACCTTGGTGATGCAGGCGGTTTTCAGCCCGGCTTCGGCTATGCCCATGGCAGCGCGCAGGCCGGAACCGCCAGCGCCGACGACGACGGCATCATACACATGATCGATGATCTGATAGGCTTCAGGCACTTGGGCTTCCAATCAACCGGCAGACAGGGCGACCTTGAGCACCGAAAACAGTGCCAAGGCTGCAAGGGCAAAGGTGTAGAAGTTGAGGGCCAGCAAGGCGATGACGCGCTTTGACCCATGCAGATAATCTTCCAGCATCACCTGCACACCCAGACGGAAGTGCCAGAAAACGCTGACCACCAGCAGGCACATCGGCACCGCAACCAGCGGCTGGCGCAGCCACATCACGGTGGAGGCGTAATCCAGGCTGGGCAGACGCGCTAGGCTGAAGACAAACCAAAGTACCAGGAACAGGCTGGCCACCGCCGTAACGCGCTGCAACCACCAGTGATGGACAACCGCGCCGCCGCCGGCACCAAGACCGCGGACGCGGCCAAGTTGGGTTCCGTTACCCATGTTCAATACCCCCGGCCAAGAAGGATGAAGGCCCAGAAGGCCAGCGTGGCAATGGCCGAAAAGGCAAAGGTCGCCAGCGCCATGCGGCGCGAGGTTACCAGATCAAAGCCTTCACCCGAATCCATGATGAAGTGGCGTATGCCGCTACCCATGTGCTGGAACATCGACCAGGTGAGACCAAAGCCGACAACCACGCCCAGCGGCGAAAAAACGATGTCCTGGAACAGGCGATAATAGGTTGGCCCGCTGGCCAGCGACGCAAGCCACCAAGCAAAGATCACCACGGCGCCAAAAGCAAGCGCATGCCCCGTCACACGGTGCACGATGGAGACTGCCATGTGCACCCGCCATTTCCAGATGGTGAGGTGCGGTGACAGCGGGCGCGGCGGCGGCGCTATTGGTCGAGATGCCATGAGTTGCCCTTCTTGCTGGCCCCTTTCGCTGCCCTGCCCTGCGGCCGAACGAGCGGATGGTTATGCGGGCCTTCATACCGTGCCTGCGCTGCGGTGCAACAGGCGCAAGATGATTAGGTCCTTACCCAGCGCACTGAATCAGTACGGTGTGCTCCAGCCCGGCATATCGGTGCACCAGTGCGTCGCGGTAGCTGTCGTCAGCCATCATGGCGAGGAAGTGCTGCCGGCTGGGATAGCGAACCAGCAGCAGCTTGTCCCAATCGGCCGCCTCCGTGCCTGGCTGCCCGATGAAGACCTGTTCGCAAGGGCCATCGTAGAGCACTTCCGCTTGCGACACCGCGCCCACCGCCACGGTGAAGGCGTGCTGATAGCGGTCATATGCCTCTTTCCCCGAGCAAGGCGCCATGCCGGCTTCGGCCGGGTAATTGGCGGTCTCGCGGAACTTGAGCAGGTTCATCATCACCACCGGCCCATCGCGGCCATGGTCGCGCAGGTTGCGCACCTGATCGCGGGTCGGATCGATGCTGGAATCATGATTATTATGAGAGGGAATGGCCATGGCGCAGGGACTCGAAGTTGGGAGCGATCCAGCGTAGCATCGCACCAACGACCGTGAACAGGCGGCGCTCGAAATGGGGAGGATATGATGGCGACGATTGCTCCGACCAATGTGTCTGAAGTTCCGCTCGACGTGATCGATGTGTCGGATGCGACGCTCTATGCCAACGACAGCTGGCGGCCGGTGTTTGCCCGGCTGCGCGCCGAAGCGCCGGTTCATTACCAGGCCAACAGCCCGTTCGGCCCATTCTGGTCAGTCTGTGGCCATGCCGACATCATGGCGGTGGAAGCCCGGCCCGACATATTCTCGTCCAGCCACGAATTCGGCGGCATCACCGTTGTCGATCTGTTTGGCGAGTATAATCTGCCGCAGTTCATCGCGATGGACCGGCCACGCCACAGCGATCAGCGCCGGGTGGTGGCGCCCGCCTTTGGCCCATCTGAAATCGCCCGCATGGCCATCGAAGTCCGCAAGCGCACGAGCGAACTGCTCGACGGGCTACCGATTGGTGAGGAATTTGATTGGGTTGACCGCGTCTCCATCGAATTGACCACCGGCATGCTGGCCATATTGTTCGATTACCCCTGGGAAAAGCGCCGCGACCTCACCTTGTGGTCGGACTGGGGTGGCGACATCGAAGCGGCATTAAACCCGGCGACCAAGGACATTCGCCAGCAGCACCTGATTGACATGACCAACGCGCTCGATGCCCTCATGACCGAGCGCAAGGGCAAGCCGCCCACCGGCGACCTGATCAGCGCCATGGCACACAGCGACGCCATGGGAGACATGCCGTTCCAGGAACGCACGGGAAACTATATCCTTTTGATCGTTGGCGGCAACGATACCACCCGCAATTCGATGTCGGGCCTAGTGGAGGCGTTCAACCGTTTTGACGGCGAATGGGCCAAGTTAGAGGCCGACAACAGTCTGATTTCCAATACGATTTCCGAGGTTCTGCGCTGGCAGACCCCGCTGGCGCACATGCGGCGCACGGCGGTGGAAGATGCCGATATCGCCGGGGTTGCGGTGAAGAAGGGCGACAAGATCGTCGTCTGGTACATCAGCGGCAACCGGGATAAGACCGTGTTTCCGGACGCAGAAACCTTTGATATCACACGCGCAAATGCCCGCCGGCACCTGTCGTTCGGCTTTGGCGTCCACCGCTGCGTGGGCGCGCGGCTGGCGGAGCTGCAGATTGCAGTGCTGCTGGAGGAACTTCTGGCCCGCAAATTGTTCCCGCGCCAGGTGGGGGCCGCCGAATATGTCGCGCAATGCTTCGTGCACGGTTTCCGAAAGCTGCCGGTTGTGCTTGAACGGCGTTGATGCCGAAGCTTGATCTGTCCGCCCTGCCCGTCCGCTCTGGATCGGGATATCTGCCGCCGTTTGATGGCCCGGTGCTGGCGCGATCATGGCGCGCGGTGGCGGCGGCTGGCGGTCTGTGTCAGTTCGGTGCCAATCTGGTAACACTTGAGTCCGGCGCCTGGTCCAGCCAGCGTCACTGGCACACGCATGAGGACGAAATGCTGGTAATGCTGGTCGGCGAGGCGGTGCTGGTCGAAGAAAATGCCGAGACTCTGCTCACCCCCGGCGACATCGCCTGCTTCCCCGCCGGTATTGCCAATGGCCATCATCTGCAGAACCGCTCCGCCCTGCCCTGCCAGTTCCTCGCTATCGGCACCGATCAGCCAGACATCGACGAATGCCATTACCCCGATATCGACATGCACCTCGATCCCTCCGGCTTCCGCCGCAAATCGGGGCCGACGGCGTGATGGGCCGGCGCGCGATTTTGGCCTCTGGGCTGGCGGCGGGGTTGGCGGGCCTGTTGCCGGCGCGATTGGCTGCGCAGGCGCTGCGGCAAGGAGCCACCTCTCCCGGCCTGCGGCTGGCACCTGATCAGGAAGCCATGGTGCCGGTTACCGGCGGGCGTATCTATGTCCGGGTCAACGGCGCCCTCGGCGGCAAACCGCCGATCCTGTTCATCCACGGCGGTCCGGGCAGTTCGCACTGGAGCTGGCTCAATGCCACGGCGTTGGCCGATGATCGCGCCGTGATCCTGTATGATCAGCTGGATTGTGGCCGTTCCGATCGGCCGGGCGATCCGGCCAACTGGACGGTGGCGCGTTTCCTCAGTGAGATCGAATCGATCCGCGCCCATTTCGGTATCGCGCGCTGGCATGTGCTGGGCGGCAGTTGGGGCGGCACGCTGGCGCTGGAATATGGCGCCACACGGCCCAGCGCGGTGGCTGGCCTGGTCCTGCAATCGCCGCTGATCTCCACCGAGATCTGGCTGCGCGATGCCGCCGAACTGAAAGCCGGCATGCCCGCCGACGTGCGCGATCTGCTCGACCGCTGCGACACGCCAGGTGCCGCGCCGCAGGCGGACTGCGATGCCGCCACGGCGGCCTTTTATGCCCGCCATGTCCGCCAGGTGATCCCGCCGCCGGCGATTGCCGCTTATCGCGATGCACTGCCGGCACCGCTTGCGGAAGGGCTTTACAATCACATGTGGGGCCGCGCCGAGTTCACCTGCACCGGAACGCTAAAAGATTACGATGGGCAGCCCCTGCTCGAACAACTTGATCCAAAGCGCACCTTGTTCGTTGCCGGCCAGAATGATGAGGCCCGCCCCGCAACGGTTGCCAATTTCGCCATCGCCGCCGGCGCCCGGTTCGCGGAAATCCCCGACGCCTCGCACAGCATCATGCTGGACAATCCCGCCGCCTATCTTGGCCTGCTCAGGCCGTGGCTGGCCCGGCAAGACGCTTGAGCCAAGTCTGTTGGTTCAAACGGCAAGCCGTTTGAACGTTGCGTAACGCGGATTATCCACCCCGCACTTGCCCAGCGCCACGGCAAGCAAGGCATCCACCAGCCCGGGCGTCGCTGCCCCCATCGTGCCGGCACGCAGCTGTTCGCACATTTGGGTGCGCAACGTGTCCAGCGGCGCATCATGCCCCATCACACCGGCAAGCAGCGCCTGCTCTCGGGCCTGTGGCTGTTGCGCCAGTTCGCGCGCCACGATGGCCAAGGCGTTGCCCGCCACCTTGGCGTGAAAGGCGCGGCGGCCTTTCAGTTCCGGTTCCAGTTCCGCCAGGAACAGCTGCACCGCCTCGATCAGCGTGGTGGCTTCGATCTGTTCGGCCATTACACGCTCCCGAACTTGAACAGGTGCATCAGGTCCAATTCCACTTCGGAAACGCGGCGGCCGATGGCGGCACGTTCCACATTGCGCAGCCGGCCCGAGACATGATCATCACCCAGTTGCAGGCAGGCGATGCCCCATTTCAACGTGCCGAACACTTCCCAGAAGGCCGCGCGCTCGCGATCGACCGGACCACCACCGGCCGCCTCATAGGCCGCATAAAGTTCATCGCGCTGGCCAAAGCCGCCCACCGGCCGGTCCCACACGCCAAAACGCCACGAATTGCAGCACAGCCAGCCCAGATCCTCGTGGCCGTCACCCAGATGCGCCAGTTCCCAATCCAGAACCGCCACCAAGCCGTCGGGGGCCACCAGGAAATTGCCGGAACGGAAATCGCCGTGGACGATATTTGTCGGGGGCCGATCTGCCACCCGTTCCCGCAACCAGGCAAAGGCGAGATCGAACACCGGCGAATCGACGCCAAAGCGGCGATAATTGCTGAACATGCGATCCAGCGACTGCGCCGTGCTGCCCGATGGCAAGGCCAGCCCGTCGGCAACGCTGATCGGCAACTGATGCAGCCGGGCCAGCACATCGGCGCACTGGCGCGTCATCGCGGCGCGCGCCGGGGCATATTCGGGCAGCTTCAGCCATTTCGGCGCCAGCGCCTCGCCCGGCAGCCGGGCCATCACATAGGCTTCACCCAGGCCATCTTCTGGTGTCAACACCCGCACCACTTCGGCCACGGGCAGGCCGCGCTCAAAGGCGCGCTGTTGCAGCCGGGCCTGATCGGCACGCGGCAGGCCGCCTTCGGGCACGGAACCGGTGGCAGCGCATTGCAGGATCAGTGGCCAGGCTGCACCATCGGCCGTCACGGCATCCACGGCAAAGGTGGCCGAGGACGCCCCTCCCGACAATTGTTCCACACGGGTAACGGTGGCGCCAACCAGCGCCGAAACGATCTCAGGCGTTGGAAGCTTTTGGGGAGCAGCCATCAGTCGCTGGCCAGGCGGGCGTAGCTGACCTCGTCGAACCAGGCATCGCCATCGCGCCAGCTCTGCACGAAACGGCCTTCCTCGCGGAACCAGCAGCGTTCCAGAACGCGCTGGGCCGGGCGGTTGCGCGCATCGGCGACGGCAACCACACGGCGGCGGCCATTGCGGAACAGCCGGCGCACCATCGCTTCAACCGCTTCGGCACACAGGCCCTGCCGCTGCCAGCGTGGATCGAGCGCAAAGCCGAGTTCGGCCGTGGCATTCCACGGCGGCGAAAAACGGATGCCGAGGTCACCGATCATGCTGCCATCCTTGGCGGTGATTGCGAATTGCTGCCACCCATCGGAATCGGGAGCCGCGCGCCGCTGCATGGCCGCGATCAGGGCGATGCTTTCTTCCACCGAACGTTCCAGCGGATCAAACGGCGCGGCGGCGCGGATGCGATGCCAGTCGGCAGCATCATCCACCTGCATCGGCCGGATGAGCAGTCGTTCCGTGTCGATTTCCCAATCGTTCATCCTGTGACCCGCATGCTTTAACCCGTTGTCAAACAGAGATTGGTCTTTCCGTTGCACGATGGCAACGCCCGAGCAAGAACCGACCGTCGCAGGGCCTCAACCGGGCTTGATAAAACATGAAGCATCTGTAATCCCCTGCGCCATAGCCCGGCCATCGGGCTTGTTCGCGGCTACCGTGGTCACGGCCAAAGCCCGGATTTTTTTGGGAAGGAACTTCATGTCGACCGTTGAAACCGCGGGCACGCTTGCCGTGCGCGCTGCCCTTTTGCTTGGCGTTTCCACCACTGTCGCACTGGCCGCCCCCGCCTATGCGCAAACCGCTGCCGCCGAAGACGCCGGCGATGAACAGATCATTATCGTCACTGCTTCCAAGCAGGCCAAGACCCTGCAGGACACGCCGATTTCGGTTTCGGTGACGTCGAAGGCGCTGATCGAAAACGCCCAGATCCGCGATGCGCTCGACCTGCAGTCGGTGGTGCCCAGCTTGCGCGTGTCGCAACTGCAATCGTCGGCCAACACCAACTTCATCATCCGCGGTTTCGGCAACGGCGCCAACAACGTGGGTATCGAGCCTTCGGTCGGCGTGTTCATCGACGGCGTCTATCGCAGCCGTTCTGCTGCCCAGATCGGCGATCTGCCCAGCGTTGAGCGCATCGAAGTGCTGCGCGGGCCGCAATCGACCCTGTTCGGCAAGAACGCGTCGGCCGGTATCATCTCGGTCGTCACGTCCGAACCGAAGTTCGAACTGGGCGGCCAGGGCGAACTTTCCTACGGCAACTACAATGCCGTCATCGCGCGTGCCGAAATCACCGGGCCGATCAGCGAAACCATCGCCTTCAGCCTGGCCGGCAACTTCAACCGCCGCGACGGCTATGTGTTCAACGAAGCGCTGAACATCGATGAAAACAACCGGAACCGCGGCGGCGTGCGCGCCCAGCTGCTGTTCAAGCCCTCCGAAGATTTCAAGCTCCGCCTGATCGCTGATTACGACAAGATCGATGAAATCTGCTGCTCGGTGGTCAACCTTGTCGATGGCCCGACCGGCAATGCCGTGCGCGCTCTGGGCGGCCGCATCATCTCCAACCAGCCGTTGGCCCTGCGTTCGGCGACCAACTTCCCGTCCACCAACCTAGTCGACAATTTCGGCTTCTCGGCGCAGGCGGACTATAACGCCGGCCAGTTCGATCTCACCTTCATCGGTGCCTATCGCGGCGTGCGGCTTTCCACCAATGCCGACAGCGATTTCACCAGCGCCGATCTGATCGGTGAAAACAGCGGCCGCAACGCCATCGACACCTACACGGCCGAATTCCGTGTCGCGTCGAAGTTCGACGGCCCGATCAACTTCCTGGTTGGCGCCTTCTATTTCCACGAGAATATCGATGCCAGCGGCCAGCTGACCTTTGGTCGGGATTTCCGCAACTATGCCAGCGCGCTTTCGGGTGGTGCCTATACCAGCCTGGAACCGACGTTGCGCGCGCTGCTGCCGGGCACCCCGGCTGGCCAGTTCGGCGGCCAGGGCCAGGGCCGCTTCGAAGAGTATGACTACCGCAACCGCGCCATATCGGTGTTCGGTACCGTGGATTGGAACATCGTCGAGAACCTGACCCTGACGCTGGGCGGCAACTACACGCACGACAGCAAGACCTATGCCACCAACGTGGTCACTACCGATGTGTTCTCCGGCCTTGATCTGGTGCGCGCCGGTGTGAACGCCGGTGTGCCGGCGGTTGTCGCGGCCAATTCGCAGTTCAACCCCTTCCTGGGCCTGCGCGGGCTGCAGTTCATCCCGCCCTATCTCAACGTTCCCAATGGCGCTGAAGATGGCCGCACGTCGGACAGCGATTTCGCCTACACCGTGCGCCTGAACTACAAGTTCAACGACAACATCAACGTCTATGCCACCCACGCCACCGGCTTCAAGGCGAGCTCGATCAACCTGTCGTTCGATTCCCGTCCGCCGGCAGCGCTGTTCATCCCGGGTTCGACGGCACAGTCGCCGGCACCGGCGGCTTCGCCGGTCCGCACCGCGCTGGGCGCCAACATGCCGGTGAACCTCACCACCGGTTCGCGCTCGGCCAACCCTGAACATGCCACCGTCTATGAACTGGGCATCAAGGGCCAGTGGGAAGGCTTTGGCTTCAACCTGGCCGCGTTCCGCCAGACCCTGCAGGGCTTCCAGAGCAATGTGTTCTCGGGCACCGGCTTCATCCTGGCCAACGCCGAACAGCAGTCGGTGACCGGGTTCGAACTCGATACCACCATCTCGCCGGCGAAGGATCTGCGCCTGTTCGCCAACTTCACCTACCTCAACATGAAGTTCGACAGCTTCGTGGGCGGCGCGGCCCTGCAGGCCGGCAGCTTCTCCACCCTGCCGCAGGACCTTTCCGGTCTGCGTGTGGCCGGTGTGCCGGAGTTCGCCGTTTCGGTGGGCGGCGATTACACCGCCCGCCTGAGCGACAGCGCCAAGCTGAACTTCCACGTGGATTTCCAGCATGAAAGCCCGACGCAGATCGCCCAGGGCACGGTGGCGCTGCGCCGCACGGTGGACAATCTGAACGCGGCTGCGACGCTCGTGCTGAACAACAAGCTCGACATCACGCTGTGGGGCCGCAACCTGACCAACGAAGCCTGGGTGACCACCATCTTCCCGGGTGTGGCGCAGGCCGGCACGCTGTCGGGCTATCGCAACCAGCCGCGCACCTTTGGTGGCCTGGTGCGTTACCGCTTCTGATCAGCGGATTGCCGTCAACATAGGGGGGCGTGGCCAATGACTGCGCTCCCTTTTGTTTGACCGGCTTGCAAAGCGCATCGGTCGCGGGCTTAAGATGACGTGTGAATCCGTGGGAACTTGCTGCGTCGGCGTTCGGGCTGGCCAACATCGTGCTGCTCGCCCGACGATCGGTGTGGAATTACCCGTTCGGCATGGCGATGGTGGCAATCCTTGCCGGCGTTTTCTGGAGCAGCAAGCTCTATGCCGTGGCCGGGTTGCAGATCTTTTTCCTCCTTGCCCAGGCGCAGGGCCTGTGGATGTGGCTGCGGGCACCGGCCGATGAGGGCCAGGTGGCCGTGCGGCGCTTGCCACCAATGGGCTGGCCGGCGGTGCTGATCAGCGGCCTGATCGGCAGCGCGGTGCTGGCCCTGCTGTTGGCGCAAACCGATGCAGCCGCCCCCATTGCCGATGGCGCGGTGGCTGGCTGGTCGCTGGTGGCCCAGGTGCTGATCAATCTGCGCATGCTGGAAAGCTGGCTGTTGTGGGTTGGCATCAACATTGTTTCGGTGGGTCTTTATGCCAGCCAGGCGCTGTCGGTGACGGCGGCGCTATATGTGGCATTCCTCGCCATCTCAATCTGGAGCTGGCGGCTGTGGTTGGCCGCGGAGCGGGGCTGAACCATGCAGGGACTGCATGTGTGTTTAACCGGTGTGGAATCGACTGGCAAGACCAAGCTGGCAGAGCAGCTGTCGCGCCGGCTGGGAGGTGTCCTGATGCCCGAATATGGCCGCGAATATGCTGAAACCATCGGCACGGATTTCATGCCCGACGTGCTGCGCACCATCGCGCGCATTCATGCCGAACGCCGCCACCGGCTGCAGGCTGCCCGGCCTCACCTGCTGATCGAGGATACCGATGTGGTGATGACAGCGGCCTGGTTCCGCATGCTGCACGGCCACCGCGATCCCGTGCTGTCGGCGATGCCGGCCGTTGCCGAGCTTTATCTGCTGTTTGCGCCCGACACGCCGTGGGTTGCCGATGGCACACGGCAATTCGTGGGCCGCGATCGCCTGATGTTCCAGGCTGCCATTGAAGATGAGATGGCCGCGCGCAACATCGAACCGGTGCTGATCATGGGCAATTGGCAGCAACGCGAAGCCCAGGCCACCGCCGCCCTCACCCACCGGCTGGACAGCCTGCCCCAGTCGGCGTCATAGGGACCGTCATGGCAAATATCCTTCTCACCGGCGCATCGCGCGGCATTGGCGCTGCGGCGCGCACCCTGCTGAAACAATCCGGCCACACGGTCATTGGCCAATCCACGGCGGGCCATGACGGGTTGATCGCCGCCGATTTCGCACAGCCTCGCGCTGCCGATGCGCTGTGGGCGGCGGCAATGGCGCAGGCCGGTGGCCGCATCGATGTGCTGGTCAACAACGCCGGCGTGTTCGAAGCCGCCTTGATTGCCGATGCCGATGGCTTTGCCACAACCTGGGCCCGCAGCCACGCCATCAACCTGCAAAGCGCCGCTGATCTGTGCCGCCACGCCGTCCTGCATTTTCAGGAAAACGGAGGTGGCCGCATCATCAATGTCGCCAGCCGCGCCGGCCATCGCGGTGATTCGCCCCAGCATTGGCATTATGCCGCGGCCAAGGGCGGCATGCTGGCGATGACCAAGAGCATCGCGCGGGGCTATGCCGCGCAGAACATCCTCGCTTTTGCCATCACGCCCGGGTTCACCATGACCGGCATGGCGGAAGAATATCTCGCCAGCCGCGGCGGTGACAAGTTGCTGGCCGATATCCCGTTGGGCCGCGTTGCCATGCCGGAAGAAGTGGCCGAAATGATCCGCTGGTTGGCCAGCGACGCGCCGGCGTCGATGACAGGCGCCACACTCGACATCAACGGCGCCAGCTACGTGCGCTGAGGACAGGACTGAACATGCCGAATGTGACCGTGGTGGGTGCCCAATGGGGCGATGAAGGCAAGGGCAAGATTGTCGATTGGCTCTCTGCCCGCGCTGATGTGGTGGTGCGCTTTCAGGGCGGCCACAATGCCGGCCACACGCTGGTGGTGGGCGACAAGGTCTACAAGCTCTCCCTGCTGCCGTCGGGCATCGTGCGCGGCACGCTGAGCATGATCGGCAATGGCGTGGTGTTCGATCCCTGGCATTTCCGCGACGAGGTAGCCCGCATCGCCGGCATGGGCGTGGATATCACGCCGCACAATCTGGCCGTTTCGGAAACCTGCCCGCTGATCCTGCCGCTGCACCGCGATCTGGATGCCCTGCGGGAAGATGCAATGGGCGCCGGCAAGATCGGCACCACAAGGCGCGGCATCGGCCCGGCCTATGAGGACAAGGTGGGCCGCCGGGCGCTGCGCGTGGTCGATCTGGCGCATCTGGATCAGATCGGCCCGCAGCTTGAGCGCCTTCTCGCGCACCACAACGCCTTGCGTGCCGGCTTTGGCGTGGCGCCGGTGGATGCCGCCGAACTGCAACAGCAGCTGGCTGATGTGGCGCCAGCCGTGCTGCCCTTCATCCAGCCCGTGTGGAAACGGCTGCGCGATGCGCGCTGGCGCCGCGACCGCATCCTTTTCGAAGGCGCGCAGGGCGTGCTTCTAGATGTTGATCACGGCACCTGGCCGTTTGTTACATCGTCGAACGTCGTTGCCGGCCAGGCTGCGGCCGGTTCGGGCATGGGTCCGGATGCCACCGGCTATGTGCTGGGCATTACCAAGGCCTATACCACCCGCGTTGGTTCCGGCCCTTTCCCCACCGAACAGGACAACGATATCGGCCAGCGCCTGGGCGAACGCGGGCATGAATTTGGCACGGTGACGGGCCGCAAGCGCCGCTGTGGTTGGTTCGATGCGGTGCTGGTGCGCCAGGCAATTGCGGTTGGCGGCATCACCGGTATGGCGTTGACCAAACTGGACGTGCTCGACGGGTTCGACACGGTGATGATCTGCACCGGTTATCGCCTCGATGGCCGCGAGCTGGATTATCTGCCGGCCCACCCGTCGGAACAGGCCCGGGTCGAGCCGATCTACGAGGTATTTGAAGGCTGGAGCGGTTCGACCGCCGGCGCCCGCAGCTGGGCCCAGTTGCCTGCGCAGGCCATCAAATATATCCGCCGCATCGAGGAATTGACCGAATGCCCGGTGGCCTTGGTCTCCACCTCGCCCGAGCGGGAGGACACAATCCTGGTGAAGGACCCGTTCCGGGACTGATGTGTAGATCTTATGTTAAATGTTCTTGCATTATCGTAAATTTCTAGCAGAGTGTCGGCATGTCATGTGCCGCACTCGTTGTTGGTTTAATCCGCGAGGGTAAAGACAACGCCAACACGGTGCGTTGTGCCAATCATCCGGAGGTGATCCGGTTGATGGGCTATGATGCACCAGCAATGCCGGCGACCTGCCTGCACAATGAAATCTGCCCGCCCGGCGACTCCTTTGCCGCCCGCGATTATTTGCGCAGCCTAACCGAGGGCAAGACCCAGCAATGCGTGCAGGAGGAAACGGACACTTATGGCCGCGCCATCGTCAACTGCACTGCCGGCGCATTGAACATCAGTTGCGCGATGATCGAATCCGGCCACGCCGTGCCACGCTATGCGCCACTGGATTGCAGCGAGCCATCGCCTGCGCCTGAAACCGCACCAGATGTGACGGTTGAGCCATCAACCGACCCGACACCCCAAACATCACCGGAACCGCCGCCCGTGACCGCGCCGGCCGACACGCCGGCTCGGCCAGGCACATCCGGGCTTGGGTTTGGCATGGCGTCGTTCGTCCTGCTCGGCTTGCTGCTGGTCAACCTGATCACGTGGGTGCTGTTTGCCATCGACAAACGCCGTGCTCAGGCCTTCCGTTCCCGCGAACGCATCGCCGAATCCACTCTGCTTGGCTGGGCAATGGTGGGCGGCAGCCCGGCGGCGTGGTTCGCGATACACAGGTTGCGCCACAAATCGGCCAAGTACAGTTTCAAGCAGACACTGCTGCTGATTTTGGGGCTGCAGATCGGGGCGCTGATTGGTGGAATCTACCTGTGGTTCACAGGCTGATTGCCTGTATCGTTCAGGGTGAACGGGCAAATTGATTGGCGCTGGCTTCGGCGCTGGCCTATTGGGGCGCCATGAGCAGCCATGATTTCGACCTGTTGGTAATCGGTGCCGGTTCCGGCGGGGTGCGCGCCAGTCGCATCGCCGCCGGCCATGGCGCGCGCGTGGCGGTGGCCGAGGAGTATCGTGTGGGTGGCACCTGCGTGATCCGCGGCTGCGTGCCCAAGAAGCTCCTGGTGTACGGATCGCATTTCGCCGAGGACCTTGAGGATGCCCGACGCTTTGGCTGGCAGATCGAGGGCAAGACATTCGATTGGGCTGTGCTGCGGGACAATGTGGCAGCCGAAGTGGATCGCCTGAACGGGCTTTATCAGAACACGCTCGAGAACAACCAAGTCACGACCTTGTTGGGCCATGCCCGCATCATCGATGCGCACACTGTAGAGGTCGACGGCCAGCGCCATACGGCTGGCACCATCCTGATCGCCAGCGGCGCGCGGCCCTTCACGCCTGATATTCCGGGCGCCGAACATGGCATCACCTCGAACGACGTGTTCCACCTTCCCACCCTGCCCCGCCGCATGGTGATTGCCGGCGCCGGTTATATCGCTACCGAATTTGCCGGCGTGTTCCACGAATTGGGCGTGGACGTGACACTGATCAACCGCAGCGAAACGATCCTGCGCGGCTGGGAACCGGCGCTGTCCGATCGCCTTTTGCAGATCAGCATGGCCAAGGGGCTGAACTTCAAGCTGAACTGCCGGCTGGAACGGGTGGAAAAGACCGAAGCCGGCCTCGTGCTGCACTTCGCTGATGGCAAGACCATGGAAACCGATGTTGTGCTGTGGGCGCTGGGCCGGGTGCCGAATGTCGAAGGCCTCGGGCTGGAGGATGTGGGTGTTGCGCTGAACGAGAAGGGCGCGATTGCCGTGGATGCGGACAATCGTACCAATGTGCCCACCGTCTTCGCCGTCGGTGACGTGACAGACCGCGTGCAACTCACCCCCGTGGCCATTCGCGAAGGCCACAGTTTTGCCGATCGCCAGTTCGGGGAGAAGAACTGGCGTGTGGATTACAACGCCATCCCATCGGCAGTGTTTTCCAATCCGCCGTTGGGCAGCGTGGGCATGACCGAAGCCCAGGCCCGCAGCGCCTATGGCCAGGTGAAGATCTATACCTCCGATTTCCGGCCGATGAAGAATGTGCTGGCCGGCCGCAACGAACGTGCGTTGTATAAGCTGGTGGTGGACGCCTCTTCTGACCGGGTGGTGGGCGCCCACATGATCGGCCCCGATGCGCCGGAAATCCTGCAGGCGGTGGCCATCGCGGTGAAGGCCGGGCTGACCAAGGCGCAGTTCGACGACACCATGGCGCTGCACCCGACGATGAGCGAGGAGCTCGTTCTCATGCGGTGACTTGCTCACCATGGTGATTTGCCGCAAAGCACCTGCGCTATGACCAAGAACTGGACCCCCGACAGCTGGCGCGCCTGTGAAGCCCGGCAATTGCCTTCCTACCCGGATGCCGAAGCGCTACGGGCGGTGGAAACCGAACTACGGTCCTATCCGCCTTTGGTGTTTGCCGGTGAGGCCCGTGACCTGACGACACGGCTCGCCGATGCGGCTTCTGGTAAGGCCTTCCTGTTGCAGGGTGGCGATTGCGCCGAAAGCTTTGCCGAATTCCACCCCAACACCATCCGCGATACCTTCCGCGTGCTGCTGCAGATGGCGGTGGTGATGACCTTTGCCAGCAAGATGCCGATCGTGAAGGTGGGCCGCATGGCTGGCCAGTTCGCCAAGCCGCGATCGGGTGACTTCGAGGAAATCGATGGCGTGTCGCTGCCCAGCTATCGCGGCGACAATGTCAACGACATTGAATTCACTGCCGAAGCGCGCATGCCCAACCCGCAGCGGATGATCCGCGGCTACATGCAATCGGCGTCAACCCTAAACCTGCTGCGGGCCTTTGCCAGCGGCGGCTATGCCAATCTGCACCAGGTGCACAAATGGAACCTGGATTTCGCCGCGCGCAGCCCCTGGGCCGAACAATATGCCCAGCTGGCCGATCGGATCGGTGAGGCGCTGGACTTCATGGAAGCCATCGGCTTGTCACCCGATACTGTGCCGCAGCTGAAGGGCACCAGCTTCTTCACCAGCCACGAAGCGCTGCTGCTGGGCTATGAAGAGGCGATGACCCGGCAGGACAGCCTGACCGGCGACTGGTACGACACCTCGGCCCATATGCTGTGGATTGGCGACCGCACGCGCTTTGACGGCAGCGCGCATGTCGAGTTTTTGCGCGGTGTGGGCAATCCGCTCGGCCTGAAATGCGGGCCGAGTTTGGAGCCGGATGACCTGATCCGCCTGCTCGATACGCTGAATCCGGGGAACCAGCCGGGCCGGATCACCCTCATCACCCGATTCGGCCATGACAAGGTTGAGGCGCATTTGCCCCGCCTGATTCGCGCCGTGAAGCGTGAAGGCCACCATGTTTTGTGGAGCTGCGACCCCATGCACGGCAACACAATCAAGGCCGCAGGGGGCCTGAAAACCCGTCCGTTCGACCGAATTCTGACTGAAGTGACCGGATTCTTTGCGGTTCACCGCTCGGAAAATACCCATGCCGGTGGCATCCATCTGGAGATGACTGGTCAGGACGTCACGGAATGTACGGGAGGTGCCATCGCCATTTCGGACGAAGGCCTTGGCGCCCGGTATCAGACCCAGTGCGATCCCCGCTTGAACGCCAGCCAAAGCCTTGAGATGGCATTCCTTATTGCCGAAGCCCTGAAAGCCGAACGCGAGGCCCTGGCGCACAGCGCCGCCGCCTGAATTGCCCCCTAAAATCCCGGAACCGGTCACGCCCGGCCAGCCTTGATTGGCTGGCCGGGCGTTGCTTTTTGACCTCGATTTTCCGCACGACCGTTCAGGCTCTGGTCAGGTAAAATTAGTAATTCTACATCGAGAGTACGTAAAAAATATCGTTGATGAAGATTCATCACGACAACGTTCTGTCGTTTACATTTTTATCAAAAATACGGAATAAGAAACTCTTTAAACCGGATGTTCCAGCGGTTTGGAACGTCTGGCTAATGAAATATTTTTCTTTTGGCTTGCCGTCTCACGTACAGAATTCGTTACTAGTTGCTTGGCGTAAACTAGATTTCATTATTTTGTTGTTTGCGTTAACCGCAATGAATTTTGCGCTGCGCATGTTGCCTGAAAGGCTCAACCACGATGTCTGTATTGCTCCACCGAGTGGCGTTTGAAGATGGCTTGGCCATCGCCCAATATGGGTCAGCCCAAGACTATCAGATGGCCTTTAGTACGCTTGGCCTTCGTGATGGCGCACCGGCAGTGGCAGCGCAGTCCGGACAAGGCGATCCTCGGCACGACCGGTAACGACATCATCTCCGGCGTTCCGACCAACAGCACCGCGCTGGGCAGTTTCACTGTGGACATCATTACGGGTAACCTCGGTAATGATCTCTTCGTGTTCGGCGACGGGCGCGGCGTTTTCTACAATGATGGTCGCTGGGACAAGAATGGCGCCGGGGACTATGCCCGCATCACCGATTTCAGCGCTGGTGATCGTGTGCAGCTGCTGGCCCGGAACTATCTCCTGAACCAGGGCACCGTGGGCGGCTTCACCGGCACACGCATCTGGTGGGACAGCAACAACAACGGCAAGCTGGAAACGTTCGACGAGCTGATCGCGCTTGTTCAGGGCAGCAAGACCATCACGGCGGCGGATTTCGTCTTCGTCGCTCCCGGCTCTAATGCCGTGGGCGATATCGATCCGGTTGGTCTGGAAGCGAGCGCCATCGATGGTAGTGCCTTCACGGCGGCTGGCGGCGGCGACATGCTTGCTGCTTTTGGTGGCGGGCCGTCATGGTTCAGCGATCTGGGCTCAGCCCAGCTTGACTTTGCCCATCTTCATCAACATAATATTATCAACGCTTAATGGGCCACGGCGCACGCGCCGTGCGGGGCGAGGTCGGCCAGGGGCGCCTGGCCGACCTTTGCCGTTTGACCGGCAGCTGCTTTTGCGCCGCCTGCCCTCTCGCTTCTGGCAATGGCGCCGGGCCCTGCGGGCCGTGATGATGGTCTGTCATTAGACAGGAACCGATCATGAGCTTTCCGTTGCCCAACGCGTCACACGATCTCACCGGTCAGATCGCCATTGTCACCGGTGCATCATCCGGGTTAGGTGCCCGCTTTGCTCGAGTGCTGGCAGCGGCCGGCGCCAGCGTGGCGCTGTGCGCGCGCCGGACTGACAAGCTGGACGCGTTGGTTACCGAGATCACGGCGGCCGGCGGCACCGCCCGCGCCTTCCAGATCGATGTGGCGGATCAGGCGCAATGCCTTGCACTCGCGGAAACCGTGGAAGCCGCGATGGGGAGTGTATCGATCCTGATCAATAATGCCGGCATCCCCGATGCTGCGCGTGCCCATAAGTTGAGCCCCGAACTCTACAACCAAGTGATGGCCGTCAACGTCAACGCGCCATGGCTGCTTTCCACCAGGCTGGCGGCCCGCCGCATTGCCGATGGCAAGCCGCTGCGGATCGTCAACATCGCGTCGATAGCGGCGTTTGAATATCAGGGCCATGGCGCCGCGCTCTATAGCATGACCAAGGCCACCGTGGTGCGGATGACCGAGGTGCTGGCCGTGGAATGGGCGCGCTATCCGATCAACGTTAACGCTATCGCGCCCGGCGCCTTTGCCAGCGAGATGATGGACGGCATGCTGAGCCGGATGGGCGACATCACGCAAAGCTTCCGCCGCAAGCGGCTTGGCGATCCGGCGATGATGGATTCCACCTTGCTCTACCTTGTCGCCCCGGCCAGCGAAGCGGTGACCGGCACGGTGATCAAGATCGATGATGGGCAGTCGAACAGGTGAGCAGCATGACCTATGAAACCATCAGCATCGAACAGCGCGGGCCGGTTGACTGGCTGACGCTGAACCGACCAGATGCGCTGAACAGCATCAACAACCAGATGGTGGCCGATCTTTCGGATTATTTCGGCCGGCTGTTCAACGCCCGCAACACCCGCATCGTGGTGATGAAGGGTGCCGGCCGTGCCTTTTGCGCGGGCCTCGACATCAAGGCGCAAGGCACCCAGGAAGCGCCCTTCGCCGGCGGCTTCGGCTTTCAGGGCTGGCTGGCGGATGTGTATGTGAAGATGCGGCGCTGCCCGCAGCCGATCATCAGCCTGATCCACGGCGCGGCCTGCGGCGGCGGCTTTGCCTTTACGCTGGCCAGCGACATCCGTATCGCAGCGACAAGCGCTCGCATGAACGCCGCCTTCATCAAGCTGGGGCTTTCAAGCTGCGACATGGGCACCAGCTATTTCCTGCCGCGGCTTGTAGGGGCCAGCCTGGCCGCAGAGCTGATGATGACGGGCAGGTTCATCCTCGCGGATCGCGCACTGGCCACCGGCCTGGTGAGCCAGGTGGTGGCTGATGTGGAACTGGAAGCCGCCGGCGAGGCGCTGGTGGCGGAAATGCTGGCCACCTCGCCTATTGGCTTGCGGATGACCAAGGAAGGCCTGGGCTTTGCCATCGATGCCCCCAGTCTGGAGGCGGCGATCGCGCTGGAAAATCGTAACCAGTTGATGTGCGCGGCCAGCGATGACTTCAAGGAAGGGCTGGCGGCGTTTCTGGAGAAGCGCCCGCCGAATTATTCCGCCTAGGCGCCGATCCGCGCCATCAAGCCGATGGGATCGCCCTTCTTCACAGCTTCCCAACGCTTCAACGCGGCCTCGCTGCAATAGCGGCCCTCGCCCACATCAGCCCGGTGGGCGCCTTGGGTCGCGGGCACGCCGGTGCGCACATTGCCCGTGGCCAGCGCCACCACGACCCGCACTGGGCCGGCGCGGGTTTCGATAAGGCCGCACACGCCGGGCTGGCCTTCGCCATCAATGCCGGCGAGCGGTGCCAGCAGCGTGGCATTGGCATGGCCGGCGGCGTGCAGCATGGCTTCGGCGCGGCGGGCGGCGAGTTGTTCAGGCCCGGGTTCCGGCGCGCAGGCGGCCAGGGGCAGGAGAAGCAGGATCAAACGGCGCATGGTGGGTCTGATACCAGACGCAGGCGCGCCCTGCCCCACCGACACGTCGTCGCGGGGAGCGATGCGTTCAGGATGGTTGGCTGGCCACCTTCTGCAACATCTCGCCCATCATCTGGTGCACCATCTGGATGGCCTTCAGCGGGCGCACCATCACCTTGAAATGGGTGATCTGGCCGGCATCGTTCCAGGTGATCATGTCGATGCCATTCACCTTGATGCCATTGATCGTGTTGGCAAATTCCAGGATGGCGCTGTTGGCGTTCATCCACTCGCCGCGATAGGTGAAACCGTCACCGCCCAGCACCTTGTCGGCACTGGCGAGATATTTGAACACGATCTCTCGACCTTCCTGCGGCGTGTGCACCACCGGGCTTTCGAACACGCAATCTGGGTGCAGCATGTCCCACAACACCCGATGGTCGGGCTTCTTGATGTGGGCATGCCAGCGGGCGAGATTCTCGACGGTGGTGGGCATGGGCGGCTCCTTTTGAGACTCAGCTTATCCCATTATATTCGCACCACAACCTCTTGGCTGCGCGAGGGTGTCAATCGAGGGAAATGTCGATCAGCCTGCGTAGGAGTGCAAACAAGTGGGGGGCGTATGATAATCAAATCCGTGGCAAGCGTGGTGGCAATGGCGCTGTTGCTGACCGGCTGTGGCGGCAGCGACAGCGGCACCAACGCCGACGCCCACCCCGACCCCGGCTCCACCGGCCACCCCGCCCAGCGTTTCCGATGTGCTGAACATCGATCTGGCCAATCTGCCCGATTACCAGCCGGCCAATTTGCCGGCCTATTATGACACGACGGTGAGTGCGCTCGACAATACGCCGATCGACAATGCGAACAGCAACCGCATTGCGCTGCTGGGCCGGGTACTGTTTTACGATCGCCAATTGAGCGTCAATGCCAGCATCTCCTGCGCATCCTGCCACAAGCAGGCGTTCGGCTTCGACGATGACAAACGCTTCTCGAACGGCTTCTCCGGGGCTGCCTTCACGTCGGCCCATGCCATGCGGTTGGGCAATATCCGTTACTGGCGACCAGGCACGATGTTTTGGGATCGCCGCGCCGTCTAAGTGGAGGCGCAGGCAATCCAGCCCATCATCAACCCGATCGAAATGGGCTGGGATGCAGGCGCCGGCGGTATAACCGCGCTGGTCACCCGCTTGCAGGCCCTGCCTTACTATCAAGAATTGTTTGCCTTTGCCTTTGGCAGCCCCGTGATCAGCGAAGCCCGCATTGGGCAGGCACTAGCCCAGTTCCAGCGCGCCATGATCAGCAGCAACAGCCGCTGGGATACCGCCTATAACCAGGTTTTCTCGCCCGCGGCAGCAAACCGGGCGTTGAATGTCACCTTGCCTGGCTTCACCGACGCGGAAAATCGCGGACGGCAGTTGTTCATGACCGGTCAGGGCAATGGCGGCGCCGGCTGTGCGGCCTGCCATGTGCCGCCCACCTTCGCGCTGGCGGCCAATTCGCAGAGCAATGGCCTGGATGCCGGCGAAACACGGATCTTCAAGTCGCCAAGTCTGAAGAATGTCGGCGCGTCACGAGCCTTCATGCATGATGGCCGTTTCGCCACGCTGGCCGAGGTGGTGGAGTTCTACAACAGCGGCATCCAGGCCGGCCCGGCGCTGGACAACCGACTGCGGGTACCAGGCGGCGGGCCGCAAAGGCTCGGTCTGTCGGCTGCCGACAAGGCGGCACTTGTCGCCTTCATGCAAACGCTGAACGACCCGGTGCTGGCAGCTGACGCGAAGTTCGCGTCGCCGTTCAAATAGCTTACTCGGCGGCTTCCGGCCGGAACACCGCCGCTCCGGGCAGTTCCTTCACCTGAGCCGAACCGCGCTTTTCGCGCACCCACTGCATCACGCTTTCGATGCCGAGATAGACGACCGGCGTGATGAACAGGGTGAGCACCTGGCTCACCACCAGGCCACCCAGCACGGCAATGCCCAGCGGCTGCCGCAACTCGGCGCCGGCACCGATGCCCAACGCCAGCGGGGCAGCGCCGGCCATGGCGGCAAAGGTGGTCATCATGATCGGGCGGAAACGCTTGGCAGCGGCTTCGCGGATGGCATGGGCCGGAGTCCAGCCATGGGCGCGCTGCCCGGCCAAGGCGAAATCGATCATCATGATGGCGTTCTTTTTCACGATCCCGATCAGCAGCACGACGCCAATGATGCCGATCACGTCCAGCGGCATGTCGAACAGCCACAGGAACATCACCGCACCGATGCCGGCCGCCGGTAGACCCGAAAGAATGGTGATCGGGTGGACGAAGCTTTCATAAAGCACGCCCAGCACGATGTAGATGACGACGATCGCCGCCAGGAACAGGATCGGCATGGACTTGGTGGAGGCTTCGAACTGCTGGGCATTGCCGCCCAGCGCGCCCGACACCCCGGCGGGCTGACCGATCTCGGCGGAGGCTGCTTCAATCAGTGGCTTTACTTCGCTCAACGCGACGCCAGGCAGCAGGTTGAACGACAGGGTGACCGCGGGCAGCTGGCTCTGGTGCGAAATGGTGAGCGGTGCGCCGCCCACCGTAATGCGCGAGACCGAAGACAGCGGCACAAGTGTACCCGAACTGCCGCGCACGTTCAGCCGCCCGATGGCATCAGGGTTGGTCTGATCACGCGGATCGATTTCCATGATCACCTGATAATCTTCGGCGTCGGTAAAAATGCGGCTGATCTGCTGGTTGCCATAGGCGGCAAGCAGCACACGGCGCACGGCATCCACCGGCACGCCAAGCCGGGCGGCGGCGTCACGATCAACCTCGACAAAGGCCTGGCGGGCACCGCGCTGATAATCGCTGTTCACGTCCACAAGGCCGGGGATGGTACGCATCCGCTGTTCGAGGCGGGGGGCAAAGGCGTAGAGTTCATCCTTGTCCACGGCCGAGATGGTATATTGATAGTTGGTCGCGGACGGCCGGCCACCCAGCTGCAAATTCTGCTGCACATTGGGGAAGGCGGAATAGCCCGGAATACCAGCGGTTGCCTTACGCAGGCGGGCCAGCACGGTTTCGATGTCGTCGCGCTCGTCACGCGGTTTCAACGGCGCAAAGATGCGACCGCTGCTGGAACCGCCCATGCCAAGGATGGCGTTGACGCGGGCAACGGCAGGATCGTCCTGCACCTTACGGGCGGCAATGGCGTGCTTCTTGGCCATTTCGTCATAACCAAGATCGGGCGCGCCTTCCGTACCGAAGAACACCACGCCGGTATCTTCTGACGGAAAGAAGCCCTTGGGCACAGCCATGAAGCCCCAAACCGCCACCGCAACGGAGGCCACGGTAAGCCCGCCGATGACCTTGCGGTGCTGCAGCGCCCAGTCGAAGGCCTTCAGATAGCGTTCGGTCAGGCGGGCAAAGGCCGCTGTGGTGATGCGGGCCACGCGCCCCGGTTCCTGATGCCCGGATTTGAGCAAGCGCGCCGCCATCATCGGAATGAGGGTGAGCGACAGCACAGCCGACACCGCGATCGAAATCGTCATGGTCACGGCAAATTCGTTGAACAGCCGGCCGATGATGCCGCCCATGAACAGCAACGGGATGAACACGGCGACGAGGCTGACCGAGATCGAGACGACCGTGAAGCTGATCTCGTTGGCACCGATGATGGCGGCGCTGCGCGGGTCCTCGCCGTCTTCAGTGTGGCGCACGATATTCTCCAGCACCACGATCGCATCATCGACAACGAAACCGGTGGCCAGCGTGAGCGCCAGCAGCGAAAGATTGTTGAGCGTGAAGCCAAAGAAATACATGCCTGCAAACGTGCCGATTGCAGCCACCGGCAACACGATGGCCGGTATGAAGGTGGCCCGGGCATCGCCCAGCACCAGGTAGATCACCAGAATGACAAGGAAGGCCGTGCCCACTAGGGTCACCTGTGCGTCGAAAACGCTTTCGCGTACCGATTCCGATCGATCAAGGATCTCGCTGATGTCCACCGAAACCGGCATAGCTTCACGCACGGACGGCAGTACTTCGCGAACCGAATCCACCAGCTTCACCACATTGGCACCGGGCTGGCGGCTGACCGCGACGGTGAGCGAGGGTTCGCCGTTGAAACGCGCCCCACCGCGCAGCCGTTCATAGCTACTGATCACACTGGCCACATCCCCCACCCGCACCGGCAGGCCGTTGCGATTGGCGATGATAATGTTAGCAAATTCCGACGGCTTTTCGAGCGCGCCCGAGGCATCCAGAACATAGTTGCGCGCGCCGCCGGTGATCGATCCGACCGCGATATTGCTGTTGGCCGCAGATACCGCGGTGCGCAGATCATCGACAGTCAGGTTGCGGGCGGCCAGCGCCGCGGGATCGAACTGGATGCGCACCGCATAGCGGCGATCGCCGTAGGTTTGCACCTGGCCGACGCCCGGCAAGGTGGAAATACGCGGCACCAGCAGATTGTCCACCAGGGTTTGCAGATCATTCAGGGCCCGCGTCTTGTCGCGCACCGACAGGATGATCACCGGGGAATCCGCCGGGTTGATCTTGCGGAAGCTGGGCGGGTTGGGCATTTCCGGCGGCA
>Ga0164293_10000100_pt1 | contig 56360 bp, 80 predicted proteins | sample GEODES118metaG_FD_111487 | JGI IMG/M metagenome (GOLD analysis project Ga0164293, IMG submission 111487) | Eutrophic lake water microbial communities from Lake Mendota, Wisconsin, USA - GEODES118 metaG | ecosystem: Environmental > Aquatic > Freshwater > Lake | place: USA: Lake Mendota...
AAAATATTTTTTTTCTTTTTACTAGATTCGTGTTTTTTTGCCACTTTTCCATGTGTCAAAGAATAAACTGAAGTGCCTATTGGTGCTTGTATATCCCAAGCATGTCTGGATGACCAATCTGGTGTGGATCTTTTGGCATGATCACTTGGTGTTGATATAATTTTTATTGGGTTTCCTCCAGAAAAAAAAGTCTTAGATTCCATTTTTGGAACTTTTTTCTTTTGTGCTACGGTCATTGTGACTGTCTCTTTATTACCGATTTCACCACTTACTATTTCCGCCCCAGATAGATATTTCTCAGGATTTACCCAATTTCCAGATTCTGATTTTCTAATTTCAAAATGTAAATGTGGCCCAGTTGACTTACCACCACCACCTTCTAAACCTTGTCCACCACCAGATTCGGCAATTTTTTGACCCTGTTTAACTTTATCACCCACATCAACAAGTCTTTGAGTTAAATGTGCGTAGGCTGAATAGAAATTTTCTCCATCAACATTATGTTTGATTATTATAAAATTACCATAACCACGTTTATTTCTCATGTCGGATCTAACAACTTCACCATCTGCAACTGAAATCACATCAGAACCATCAGGTATGGCAATGTCAATACCATTATGATGTTTTCCCCATCTAGGACCAAATCCAGAGGTCTTAGTTCCTTTTTTAGATAATGGATAAACTAATTTCATATTTACATAAATACTTCATTCTTTGAAAACCACTCAGGTATATTTCTATTTTTCCACACGGCAAAATTCTTTTTCGCTCCCATGTAGTAATTTCTGTAAGATTCTACCACATCGATAACTTTGTATTCATCTGGCATTGCTTTAGGAGGAGTTGTAAAATCAATGTCCGGTATTTGTGGTTTGTTAATCATACACCACTCAATAACTTGTTGGGACTTGTGTCGTTTACCGTAACGATAAGTATACTCTTTACACAACTCCAATCCGAGATCACAAAGATAAAGATAATTAGATAGTGATTCTCGAGCCCAAATCGCACAGGGGTGATTTTTGTGAGATAACTTGTAGGGAACTTGAGGAGTAACTTGGGGGGTCATATGATGAACACCACATAAAAGTTGTGCTGTTTCAAGGATCATTTTTACTACGTGCTTATCACAATGATATTGAGCACATTTTTTCGTGTTGTAATCTAAAATAAAAATATTCATACCACAAAGGTATAAAATTTTTTTTATTGTGCCAAATATGTCATTAGAACACCACCGATAGATGATGCGTGAACCTGGAGGTGATTAATAGACTCCATGTCCAGATTTGTTTTTCTACGAGTAAAATCAATTGCTAATACACCAATAAACCGTCCCTCAATAGTCTTAATTGCAAACAAATATGATGATTTAGATCCACATTCTTCTGCAATATATTTAAGTCCGAAGGTTGCAATTGTTTCATCTTTGAAGTCGGAAATTTGAATTATGTCATTTTGATAAAGTTCATTTATTGCTCTTGAAAATAACTGAACCGGTATATTTTTGAAATTAGATTGTACTGATTGAGTACTAGCACCGACTGTTTCATACATTATTGAGAATTTAGCCATCGATTTACCTGTTGGATAAAAATTACCACCATTATGAAATTGAGAGATCCAAACTCGGTCCGCTTTAAATTCGTCTTTGATGTGATCAATTTTTTGATTTATTAATTCACTTACTCTAAGCGTATCCATGACCATATCTGGTTTAACTTTTCTTTTCTCTAAAAAATCTCTAATGTAAATTATTAATACTGGTCCTAATACCCCGGTGATAAATGCGACTGCAATAGTTACAAAATTCTCCATGTTATGTAATATTTAAAAACCCCCCAGAAATAAACCCGGGGGGTGAAAAAATTTTATGAGTTGTTTTTTTCGATTATGGACCAGATAGTTCCTGTTAATGTGATTACTCCACCGATGATTTCAGTTAATGTTTTTTCGTCAACAATACCTTTCATTACCAAAATACCACCAACAAATGTTAAAGAATGTCTCACAATTCCTAATATTTGTTCTTTTGTAAGTTTCATAATTAATTTAGTTAAAAGTTTATTTACTAAATAAATATGTAAACAAAAGTAAAATTATATATTCTTACTGATGATTTTGTTTTTTGTCAATTAGAAACAAAATTAAAATCCATACAAATAGACCCATAGGAATAGAGAGAGAAATAATTTCAGATATTTTCATTATTACTTTTTTTTTGAATTTTTTTACTTATAAATCTTCGGTACCTTTTTAGAACATAAATTTTGGACTTATTAAAATAATTTTCACCAATTACAGAATACCAAATTACTGTCATAAAAATCAATGGAAGTCCGGACAATGAAGTACCAAAGTAAATTGCCCATTTTATGTATAAAAATGTGATGACCAGGTCAAATAAATAATTTAAAAATTTTAACATTGTAATTTAAATTGTAATCGAAAAAGGGTTCGAACCTTTACTACTGTTTTTAACTCAGCATCTCCGTTTAACTGGATAGCGTCTACCACATCAAGTACCTTCGTACTGTCATTTCGCCATTCGATTAATCTTTTTAATCATTCTTAATTGTGACTAAATTTAGTCTAGTCGGAATAATCTCAATACATTTTTCTTCCACAATCTCTCCTCGGGAGTAGACAATTAAGTCATAAATCCCGACTTGTAAATTCCAAAATTTTATATTTTTTACTTTATCCATTCCGATGGGTGGAAGATAAAACCCATCATTATAAGTGATTACAACACTATCAGAAACTGCGCTTCTGATAGGAATATTTAATCTTGTTTTATTTGTCATTAACATATCCTGTCCATAAATCATGGGAGATATAAAAAGAATCCAAAAGAACTTTTTCATTTATTTGTTTTTTTTGTTAAGAAAATTTGAAATTTCAGTACTCCAGTATTCATAAGCGGGATAAAGTATTAATACTCCCAAAATCACTAAAATCATTGATAATATAGAAACATCATTATAGAAATAATAAGATACCATGAATGAAGATATCAGAACAATCATTGTCCCAATAAAAATTGATAAAAACTCTTTAAATTTTTCTAACATAACTTTTTTATTCAAAGATAGTAAAAAAAATTAAAAAGTCAAATTAATTAAATCCGAAATTGGGGTCATTGTCTCGGTTAAACCTATCACTAAAAGTATCTACCGTTCTTCTTAATGAACCGGAAAAATCACTTAAAAACTCTAAAATCGATGAAGTTTCTTCAACCAAATAATTAAAATCAATATTGTAAGACTCATAATCTGAAACATCCATTTGATCCAGCATGATAAATTTATCTTTTAATTTTCCAAGTTTTTTGATTAAAACTTTGGATTTTTCTCTGAGTTCATCCTCAGTAAAATCTCCTAGTATTTTATCCAACCTAAAAATTACTCGTTCTAGTTTCATTGCGATCGACTCAAAAAACTCTTTCTTTTCCACATTATCGAAGTCTGTATCCAGTAATAAGGAAATTATTTTTGCCATCATCAAAGATAATTCACTTATCATTTCTAATGAATTACTAAAAACATGTCTTCCGTGTGAAGCCATAACAAACGGGTCATCATACCCACCAATTTCTAAAATTACCTTTTTAACGATATTTCGAAGTTGAGATTCTGAAAGTCTAATTACTTTTTTCATATTATAATAAATATCACCAAATCAAATAAGTTCAAACCCTAACTCAACGCAACTATCCATTTTTAAGATTTCATATTTTAAACCGAACTCCTCTATCACCGCAAAACTTAATTTGGCAGAATCCCTTCCTCTATTGTTTACCTCGAAAAATCGTTGTTTTTTCGAGCGTTCAACATTGAAAAAATTTTCAAAATTACTATCATAAAATATTTTTATAACAAACACTAATCTACCTTTTGGCGTAAATAATCCACAATAAGTGTCTTTTTGATCATGTGGGGTGTCCATATTGATCCTACCTATCTCACCTAATGACTTAGATTTTGTTATCCTGAATTTATTTTCAGAATTGGGTTCGATCTTCGAACTCTTTAAAGAGTATAGTTGTGAATCTGGACCATTAATTCTTTTGTTTTGATTATTTTCTATGTTCAAAAAATCTCTCAAAGAAACCTCCCTATACTTGTCATTAAATAAAAATTCCAAAGGTAAAACTTTATCTATAAAATCTAACTTATCACCTAATGTTTTTTTATTCAAAAAACAAACTATTATTTTTTCAAAAATTTTTTTCATACATATTTCTAAACTTTCACAAAAGTAAAAAAAACAAACTTAAATGTCAAATTTTAATATTTATATAATATATGACACAAGTTATTGTTTCTTCAGTAATAGGAGGTACTTTTCCCATTTTCATCTATGCTTGTGATAGTTTTGGAAACAATTGCTCATTGGTTGCTAGTGTAACGTCTGTAACACCTTTACCATATATTATAACTCTTCCCCCACAATTTGATACAGCACCTCAAATAATGTTAAAATTTGTTGATGCAATCGGTTGCGAACATTCTGAAATTCTTCTATGTACTCTGGATGAAAAAATATTCGAAGATGGGGTTACCTTTTTATTTATGGATGGAATTACTTTTATTTTTCAAGATCAATAATTGTTATATTTATAATATATAAATTATGTCTCAAGAAAAACTAACAGACCGAACTTTAGCAACTGGAGTTACTTTGAATGATTTATTTCATATTGTAATTACGGGAGACACAACGCAGAGTAGTGATGGATCATCATACAAGGCTACAATTCAGCAATTAGCAACTGCAATCTCTGGTGGAACAAGCGGAACCAACGGAACAAGCGGAACCAACGGAACAAGCGGAACCAACGGAACAAGCGGAACTTCTCCTGTCAGTCCATACCCATATGTTTATGGTTTATTTTCACAAACTGGAAATAGTGTAACTGTATCAGGCACTACTTCAGAAACAACGATTATTGGCCCTGGTATTGGTTCTCTAACAGTATCTGCAAATACTTTTAGTGTTGGTGATTCATTCACAATTAAACTTTTTGGTGACATGGGGTCTCAGAACAACGACACTTTACAAATAAAAATTAAAAGTGGAAGTGTGATATTAGGAACCACAGGTTCATTAACAATGCCATCAGTAACCAATTCTCATTTCATGTTAAATGTCGGGTTTACAATAAGATCTACTGGAACTACAGGCGTGGCATCAATAGTCTCCTCTGGATTTTTTACATACACTCAAAACGCATCAGGTAGTCAAGAAGGGGCTAGTTTTAGTACTTTGAATAATACTACTTTTGATACAACATCCTCAAACACTCTCGATATAACGGCACAGTTCAATTCTACAAACTCAGCGAATTTTATCTATTCTGAATTTTTTGTATTAAACAAAGTTTATTGATTTAATTCCGATAAATAAAGTTCGTAAAGATAAACGAAATAATCTTCAGAATTTATAAATTCTTCGTGAATTGTTTGATGAATATCTTCCATATTTTTAATTAGTATCCCTATCAGGGCTCGAACCTGAATGATTTCTTTAGAAGAGAAATATGTTATCCAGTTACATCATAGGGACAAGACTATTATAAGTAAAAAAAAACTTATAATCAACTTTATCTATGAAATTTATTTCCAATAACAAAATTTGCTGATTTATAATCTTTATTATTTTTGGCTTGAGGTTTTGGAATTTCGTTCGATGGTTTTCTTAAAACTTCTCCGTTTTGATTGATTGAATCCGTTTTTGTTTGGTTTGGTAATACAATTCTACTTTTATTGAGTAATCTATCTGTAATTGATCTATCCGCAACTCTGTTGTACTTATCTGGTCTATGTGACTCAACCACTTTTCTTACAGGTTTGTTGATGACAGAATTAATATTATTAATTGCATTTTGTTTTTTTTCTAAAAAAGAATTTTCAATGAAAGAATAGTCAATCATAGAATCAAAATAGGTATAGTTTCTTGTGTTCAATATTTCTGGATTACCGGACCCTTTTTTAGATTTCATAATTTTGAAATAGTGATGTCTTAATACTGACCTCATACCAGTATCTCTATTAGTAGTCAAACTATTCGAGTGAATTCTTCTCTTAAACAGTGGTTTTTTGCTGAAATTAATTTTTGGATTTGATTTATACAGTCTTCCCATAAAATCTGAATCAGCAGCACACATCCATGGTTCAAAACCATTCATATTCAAAAAAACATCTTTTTGTATTCCAAATACTCCCTCACCATAGTTATTTAAACCTTTAATTTCGGTGTTTGTTAAGTTATCAAAATTTAACATTCTTGGTTTGATACAAACAAAATGATCTAATTTTTCATTCATGTAGGTAATCATATCTTTTAACATTAAGTCGTCCGAATCAAAAAAAATTAATTTGTTACTTTTTGATATTGATGCCAAGGTATTTTTAATAGAATAAGGTCCATTATTCTCATCAAAGTAAAATATCTTTACGTTTGGTCCAATTGCTCTTTTAGTAAAATGTTCCAGAGTATTAATACACCCATCAATTCCGATCAATATCTCAACATTTTGATTTAAAGACGAAAATTCAACAGATGACAAACAATCGTCAATAAAATCAACATTATTGTAAGTTGGTATTATTACTGATAATTCTGGTTTTTCAAGATCATAGGGGTATAAAGAACAATGTTCATTTTTTAAAATTAATTCATTTTCTGATAAAATTTGATAAAATTTTGTGATGGTCATTTCTGTAATTTTATCAACTATTTTTTCTTCTCGTCTTTTTCTTATAATTGAGAAATATTTTTGTCTAATACTTGAATTTAAATCGGTTTCCTTTTTTTTGGTTAGATTTTTTTCGTGTCTTCTCCGGTAATAAAGAATTTTATTTGATAAAAGGGTATTAACTTTTTTTATTTCTTCTCTCATTTTAAACTCAGAATCTGCACTACAAACCCAAGGTTCGAAACCTTTGAAATCTAATAATATTTTTTTATTTATTCCTAATTGACCAATAGATAAAAAATTATTAATATTTTCTTTTTTGAAATTTGTTATATCTGAGTTATTCTTGAAATTATAAAATTTAAATCTGAATGTATCATGAGAGTCAAGTGCGTTGATTGTATCGGTAATAAGATCTTCATGTAAAATATCATCAGAATCAACAAATAATATTTTTTTGGAATTCGAAATTTTAGATAAAGAATTTCTAATAACATAGGGTCCTACACTTTTATCAAAAAAGTAAAATTTAAAATCGTTTTTGAGTGAGTTAAATCTTTTTGAGACATACTCCTTAGTTTTCTTACAATTATCAATACCAATTAAAACTTCTATATTGTATTTTTTTTTCGATTTAATTATGGAAAGAAAAAAATCAGACAAATATTCAATATTATCAAAAGTCGGGGTCACGATTGTTAAATCGTAATCTATTATTTTATCTATTTTTTTGTCTTGAGGATTTATTTTAGAATAAGAATTTTTTCCATGAACAACTAATCTTGTATTTTGATCTTTTAATAAAAAAATGTTCGGTGTAATCTCATTCATAAATCTATGATTTTTATCATAGACAAAATTAGTAACTTCTTTTTGACACAAAGTTAAAAACATAGAAGTGAAATTACCCTTACTATAATCCAAACCATGTTCATAGATTTCACCAGTATTGTGGTCAAGTTTGAATACTTTAGAATGAATTATGAATTTGTCAAAAGAGTCTTTATTTTTTGTGTATAAGTTTTGAATCGTTTCAATATAATCTTCTCTCATCCAGTCATCACAATCGTGTCTTGTCTGAATTTCTATATTATTTGTGTAACAATAATTTCTTACCTCTTCGAATGTCGAAAAAAATATAACATTATCGTCCAATAAATGTTTAATTAAGTCTATGTGTTTTGGATTGATCACAAGACCTATCTTGAAGTTTTTATTTGTTTGAGAATTTATCGATGGGATATAGTACTTTTTCATTATTTCAAAGTATTCTTGAAATAATGTATCGTCCTGGAAATTGACTCTAGTAATTACTATATGATTCATCTTATAGAATATAAATTTGTTTATTTTCTACATATACTAATGAACCAAAAATTCTTTCCATTGCATGATTTATTGATGGTTCATGTACATAACCTGGTGGAGAGATTTCTAAAATTTTATCAATAACATCATCTGTTAAATATTTTTTCAAAATATCATTATTTATCCAAAAAATTGTCCCCCCAACAAAAAAGTGACCATCAGTATTTGTTTTTAAATTGACCCATGAAAATATTTCATTCATACAACTTAAATTTACCGCAAAATTATTGTTTTTTTTAGCCCCAACCATTCCACAATCGGGGTTATTTTTAAAGTTATCAATAATTCTATCAACACGTTCTTTCGAACCAAGTACTCCATGCATCAGACCGTTAAACCAAACCTGTCCCCTATGATTTGCACTTTCTAAACCATGCCTTGACAAATGTATTGATGGTCTGGTGGGTGATCCCAAACCTTTTTTTGTGTGAATTTTTAAAATTAAATCATATGAATCTCTTATTGTTTTATATATTTGTAAAAAACCACCCACATCCATTCCTATATTTTGTACAAAAACAATATTGGTATTTTTATTTGTTTGTTTAAGATTATGAAGAAAACTTTGAGGATAATTTTTAGTCAATCCAATATATAAATCATATTCATGTTCTAGATTACTCAAATATGATCTTATAGAATCTAACATATCAATATGATATAAATGGACACAGACGGCAATTTTCATTCTTCTGTTTTTATTTCATATTTATCTTTGTAAGTTTCCAAATCATTTATACTAATTTCTCTGAAAATTTCATTTGATTTTCTAGTTGCGGCAATTTCACCATCTAATTCGGGGTTGAAAATAATCCCGGGATTTTTTGAATTGTTGTATTGAAAAAAATCTCCTCTGAAAATTTTAAACTCCTCTGGTACAATAAAGTAATTTTTTATGTACATAAAACAACCATATCCCTTTCTTAAAAATTCATTTACCGGTTCTATTCTTAAATCGTCAGAATTTTCCCAACTTATCCCTAAAAAATCATAGTCGTTTTTATCTATTAAATCTAATAAATCTCCGATATTTGGGATCAAAATGTCATCATTTGCAATAATTAGTTTATATTTTGACAATGAAACTCCCTTATTCCACGCAGGATTTACAAATAAATTTTTGTGTTCAGAATAGTATATAATTTTGGACAAATCTTCGATTTTTGGTCTTGATTGGTATTCGTTATCTATTAAAATGATTTCTTTAATTTTTTCTTCTTTTTGATAAATTGGTAACATTTTAAGTAGAAACTCACTCTTCCACATTGTAGCAATAACAATAGAGTAACCTTCTTTGTTGTCCAAATCCTTCATTAATTAAAATATTAAGAAATTCCTAGAGATTTTGTAGTATTCTTCTTCTTAATCTAGAAACCTTGGATTCATTCATTGTTCCACTTCTCTCACAAGGACAATTTAATTCTCCAAAGTCAACATCTTTATAATCTCTACTCTTAAGTTTTAAATTTCCAGTTTGACCAGTTTGAATCAGTTCTTTAATTTCTTTCCACGAAAGTCTTTTTCCGGCCGCTCTACCAAACTCTTCTTGTGATAGATCGTATCTTGTTGCTAAATCCGAAAGATCAATTTTCAAAGTACCATTGACAAAACTATCGAATCTACCTTTAAGGTAACATGAACATAATTTTTTCCATTTATTTCCTTGATACCTTCCTCCATCAGAAGTTAAAGCCTCAACAATATATTTTTCTAACTCTTCAATTGCTCTTACATCATCCCATTCACAAGTACAACCACCTGATGAGATTGACGATTCACTACCCTTAAGAACAAATATTTTCAAAGCAGATTTGTTACCCAAATAAAATCCAAAATTTGTCTCTCTATAGTTAATTTTTGAGTCATCATCTGTCAATGGAGATAATCCGGAGAAGTTATTTTCAGTAATTTCGTCACCTCCCTTCACAACATCCCTTGTTTTTTTGACTGATCCTACCTGAACTTGTGATGTCTGTTGTGTCTGATTTGTGGAGTTGTCTTGCATTTCTCCTTGACCTCCAGGTGTGTTTGTAATATCAGTAGTTTGTGTTTGGTATTTTGGTTCATCATAAACCTCAGTTTCGGTTTTAGATGGATACTTCAATAAATGTGCATCTTGTTCTGTGGCATCAAACTCTAGTTTGATTAATTTGTTATAAATATGAAAATAATCAGACCTCGCACCATTATTAATTGCATTTTGTAAACTTCCCTGACCATTTATCCCATAGTTTGGTAGTTTATCCATTTGAATAATTCTATTTTTTGCGGAAACAGGTTTACCATCCTCAGTCACAAAACCAAATTGTATACGTAATTGATCTAATTCACTTGCTTGACCAGTAGTCTGTTGATTGGTGGTAGTTGGTTGATTAGTAGTTGGTTGATTAGTTGTAGGTTGATTAGTTGTAGGTTGATTTGTAGTGGGTTGATTAGTGGTAGTTTGTGTTTGATTTTTACAAATTTGAATTACCTCATCCATTATTTGAATAAGTCTATTAACATCTTTTCCAATCGCAGCATTTTGAAATCCGGTTAATTTTGATTTCATTAATTCCAATTGTTGTTTTCCTAAAATAACTTTTTGTTGATTATCGGGAGTACATACTTGTGACGAATCAATTGAGTTTAATAATGCGATTGCCTCATCAATTTGTTTTTTATCATCAGGATTGGTTGCTAATCCTCTTAATTTTGTTAGTATTTGAATTGCCTCCTGTTTGAGTTTATCAATTTTTTGAATATCCGTTTGACTCAAATTTTGTGTCGTTTGGTTCAAACTATAACCCATAAAAGAACTTAAAGTTTGGTTTTGTGGGTTTTGAAAAGAATAATTAATAGATGATTGTTGATTACTTACAAACGGTGCTGAGAAACTGTAAACTTGTTCATGAAGTTTTTTTTTTAATGCCCTTTTTAAACTTCTACTGATACTTTCATAAAACGTAACTTGTTCAACTTTTTTCTTTGGAGACCATTTCCAGTTAGGATTTACCAAAATTGTTAATTTTTCTCCTTTGAAATCTTTTTCTTTTACGAGTTGCCCTAATTGACCAGTATCACCTACTAAAGGAAAGTGAACAAAATATACAAAATCTTTGTCATTTAATTTTTCGACCGTCAATTCATCTTTAGTAACCGGATAATAATTTACCTCTTTACTTGGATCATATTTTGTAATGACATCTTTATCATTTTTTGTAATATAGACTGTTTTGCCCTCAAATTTTGCAAAAATCCCATTTGATGTAATTTGTCCATTTTCTATTAGGGTTTCAAAAACCTTCTTTTGAGCCTCTGGATTATTTTGTGATGGTGTATTCGCATTATTTGGATCAAATGACGGATTTTGTAAGTAAAGTTTATACAAAGCCCCATAACTTCTTTTAAATTCGTCTTTTAGATTTTGTGCATAAAATACGTCTCTTATTGTGCAGTTATCATATCTTCTATATGATATCCATAAATCATATTTACTTGCAACATCAGGATAAAATCTATGAATAAATTCTCTAAAACTATCCCCTTCAGCCTGATTTTTGAATCCGGTTGTTGAATTTCCACTTTTACACTTTGTTTTTTGTGGAGGATTTGGTGTTGGAGTTGGGTTTGATCCTTTACACTTTCCATCACAATTTGACGTTGTGTATGGTCCATTTACATCCGGAACACAATTTTGACCATTACATTTGTACTTCTTAGTTTGAGAAGATTTCTTTTTAATAAAATATCTTGCACCCTTAACGCAATCTAATTTTCTAGTTTCATATGCGGGATCAACCTTTTTGGAATTATACTTTACTTGGCTAACTTTTTCGAAACCACTAAGTTTCAATTTGGCTTCTTCTGAATTACATTTTACTTCTGTAAATGGCATTTTTTTTTATTTTTTTAATAGATCTTTATTATTTATCACATTCAAATGTTTGGTTAACCACTTTAGTATTACCATCCTCAAGTGTTACTGTTTCATCGTAAGTACCAGTACAACTTGTAGTGTCAAATGCCTCATTAGAATAATTAATTCCATCGGCAGTAAGACTCGCTTGCATAGTTGCTAGTGTACATTTACAAGAATTGTTTGGTGGTGGAGTTACGTTATTTCCGCTGCATGGTTCCCCGACACCCCCAGCACTTACTGTCCATTTTTCTGAAGTACCACCTTTTCTCACAGCAATTACACACCCCGTGTTTTCATCAACCCCAAAAGACGCAACCCCATTCGTAGTGTTGTTTTTTGTGTCTTTACACCCATATTTAACGACAACAAATTTTTGCTGATCACTATTAAGGTCATTATACCCAATTATTGCCTCGCAACAATCTTCGTCCTTTGAATCTGCGGTAATAGTATCTTTTACATCTCGTTTAAACCCACCGTTGGCAAAATATTGGTATACTTCATATCCAAGATACAAAACGGCTGCTATTACTAGTATCCACACTATAGTCTTTCTTGTGTTTCCTTTTAATGCTCCCAAAAGTCCGTTCAAAATTGCTGGGACAATTCCAAATATACCCGCAATAATCTTATGAATCACAGTTATGATTTGATCTGTTTTTTCATTTATATTCGGGGGTATTGGAATACCACTATACAAATAACCTCCACCACTTGAGGGTTTTGGTTTTTCATTTTTTAATATAGGCACCACTAAGTCATCAAATACCTTATTGATTTCTTCATCACTCATTTCATCAACAGCATTTTTCAAACTCGTGATTTCTCCATCGGACAACTTGAGTTTCACGTCGGGATTACTGTTCATTACATTTCTTATTGATGAATAATTTCCCTCCTGTAATTCATTTATTGTTTTTTGAATTGCCGGATCTAGTTCAAAGACATCACTACTTTTTGTTTTATAAGCATTTGCCTGGGCTTCAAGTGAATCAAATAATTCGTTTATTGCGGTTTTTTGAGTTGCGGTTAAATTTATATCACTATCTACTGCATTTCTTAAACCAGGTAATAAGTCAGCGACTGTTTCTAAATTTGCTGCCTTTTTTGCCTGATCAGGAACATCAATTTGTTTTTGAATGTTCTGTAATTTACTTTGTACCTGTCTTTGAGGTTCAGTTGATAATTCAGCAATTTGATTTTTTAGTGAAGTTACGTTGGCACCTCCTAAAATATCTCCTAAATTTTTCATAAGGGTAACACCACTTTCTCCTAACTCTTCTACAATACTTTGTGCAACTTCTCTTTTAGTTGTACCCATCAAACCACCACTGATTATATCGTCAAATGTCAAATTATCACCAACTTTTTTACCTAGTTTAGTCATGATTAAATCACTATTTTTTGCCGACATCAAAATTGCATTCTCGATTTCAGGAAGAACTGTTTTACCGATTAGTGCAACAGATGACCCCGGTGTGAGCCCATCCAATACACTTGGTAAACCTGATCCTAATGATTCATTTAATCTTATTTTGTTTTCTTTCAGAACTTCTGTGACACCCATTTTATGAAACATTTTTCTCATAAGAGCAAATTCCTCATTAAGTGTCATTTTTCTATTTCTTTGCATATCTTGTTTTTTTATAAATACTATTAATTATGAAAAAATTAATTTATAGTTTAATAATGTTTATTTTCCAATCCTTTTACCAAATTTATCTTTTAATTTTTGTTTTATACCTGGTTTTTTTGGTTCAGTAGTAGTTTCTGGTTGTTGTAACTGAGAATTGTTTGAAGGATATTGTTGATTCGGATTATTACTAAATTGATTTGTTTGTTTTATTTTTCCGTAATAAACAACGTTTGGTGGAGTTCCAGCACTGTATACATCATATTTATGGGGTTGTATACGGTAACTATTATATTTAACCTGTGTTACTTTTTCCCAATTAGTTCCGGTCCATTCTTCTGGTTTGGGCTCAACTGGTTTTACCACATTTGGATCCACAGGTCTATTCAAAGGATTTTCTATATTTGTAACAACTTCACCCTTTGCGTACTTTTTATAACCTTCTCTAACATCTGTAGATTTTGCAATACAAGGAAGACAATTAATTGATCTACCACCAATTTTCTTTTTACAAGCCTCATCATCATCTGTTAAAACATATCCTGATTCCTCACAAATTGTTAAAATTTGATTTGCCAAATCAGGATTTTTTGACACAACATCAGTTTCCCAACATAGATCACTATTAAAATAATTTAATAAACCACTGACACCTTCCAGGTATTCAACCACTTTTTGACCTCCTTGTTGTTGTCTCTTTTTTAAATTAAGAAGGGACTGTAGAAGTACCGTTTCTTTCCATACCTTTGTTGCTTCATCGGTAAACACACCATTTTCAAATAATTTCTTTAATGTGTCTTCACTAAATGTCATTGATCTTAATGAAAATTCATCTTGAGCATCTTTTTCTGACATTATTTTCTTTTCCCACCCAGGACATTCACTATACTTTTTATCAAGGGCCGCTTTAGAGTTTTGTGCGTGTTGTTTTGCTGTTTGGTCATTAATTTTATCTTTATTCTCTGGTTTAGAAGAAAAACGATCATAAATATTAATTAATACTTTTTGATAAGCAACCACCGTTCCAAGAGATTTTGTAAACGTTGATAAAAATCCTGCATTAGGTTTTGCCAATTCATCATTTATCCCATCAATTAATGATAACACTTTTGCGTATTTTTGTCTAAGTGCTTGCATCGCTAATCCTTCTTCCGTCACATTCGATACCAAAGTTTTATTTACTTGACCATAAAATCCTGTCTCTCCGGTTTCAAACAACATCTTAAACGCTTGTTTTATTTCCGCTTGTAACTCAGGTTTTGTCATTGCTTCCATGAATTTATATAAAACCGCCCATTCTTCTGGTTGCATTGATCCTTTAAGTAATGTCATGGATAACCCCAAATCAACCCCAGACAATGCTTGTTCTGTTAATTGTTTTCCTATTATTTCTAACATCGATTTGTTAGAATATTCCGTTCCCAAAAAGTTTTTTAATCCAGGACAATATGCCGAGATTGCAGGCCAAGCAGCAAACGCCATTGTTATAAATGCCATTGATTCGTACTCAGGTCCCGCTTTAAGATAATTGAAAGCCAAAAACGAATTTAATCCAATCTCACCAATCGTTTGAAAAAGCACCAATCTTAATCTTAGGTTTGCCGGACTAAGATTTGCACTTGTAAATGCCATCGCTCCCTCAGTACCTGCTACGGTTGAAAAACTTGTTAAAACTACCAATTTTTTTGCCACAAGGTAAATTGCAAGACTCGCCGCAATTTGTGCCAACATTCCTTGCCATGAACCCATAAATTTTACAAAATTAGTTCTTGTATCAAGATCAAATGTTGATGGATCATCTTCTACAATAGGTGCTGTTTGGTTGTAAGACTCGTTAGTTTCAACATTAAAATACGCACTTCCCAAATCAAACCTCGAACTTGTTGCTGCCATCCCTGGAACTACAATATTCCATCCTCTAGATTTTTCCATAGGTTTCAAAGGAACTTGGTCTTTTCTTATAACTTCCGGAAATAAGGATTTTTCCAAATCCACCAATTTAATTGCCAAAACAAACATCTTACCCTCACTTGTTTTGAATGCATAAGGTATTTTATTTTTTCTTACCCATTCTAAAGTTTGCCAATCATCGGCCGGGTAATATCTTTTAACTATGGTTCCTTGTTTTCTAAGTTCCTTGTAAGGATCGTTTTGTACGGGACCAGGAGAGTTCTGAGTAACAGTTATATCGTAATCATCCCAACTTTTTTTAACGTAAGCCTCATGCCACCCAAACTCGTCTTTGAAATGGTTGGGCTTATTTTCCAAACCAAATAATTTTCCAATATCTAAATTACCTTCAGGTAAATAAAATGCATTAAAACCTTTTTTAACATACCAAATTTTACCGTAAGTACCAAAATCAAAACTACCTAAGGGACCTTCTTTATCAGACCCCTGCTCAAGTAAAATATTTTTATGAAATTGTTTTGGACTTAATTTAGTTTCAGTTAATATAATGTCCAAATTCATCAACTCATGAATTTTTTTTATTTCAGATAATAAATTTATATTTTTGTTTGTCATTTTTAACTATCTTTCATTACTTTATCTAAAGTTTTCATAATTGTTCTAAATATTTACTGCCCAACCATGTTGTCCATTACTGATGAACCATCATCTTTAAAACCATAAACGGTTTTAGTAAACACGCCTGATGGGGGAACCATTAATGCCATTGGGTATGACCGAAACATTTCTAGTTCGTAACTTGTCTGAGAGGAAACATTATCGGAACATGTCACTAGTTCTCTATTTAATTTAGGGTCGCAAAAATCATTCCAGATTTCATTAGCCATCCCTAAGATCTCATCTTGACTTTTTCCAACAAATAACATATCAATAGTTCCTTGATTTGATCCCGGTTGTTCCAAATCTTGTCCATAGGTTTTCATTATATATGGATTAATTTTTCTAATTATTTTCTTTCTGTGAGCGACTGGTAATAGTTTTCCCAAAGAATCAAAATCAGAATCATCAATTTTGCCATTTGAGTTCACATCTAATAAATCTAAAATGAATTTTGTTTTTTGATAAGTTGTTTTTTGATCTGGATTTATTGATCCGTGAGATGCATCATCATATTCATTATCTGCTTTAGATCTATTTTTGGAATAATAATCATTAGTCCTACATGTCTCAACAGATTTGGATGTTACCCAAACATGACTCACATTCATATCTTTACCAATTGGACTATCGGCTTTCGCTGTTTCAAACAATTTAATTCTCACCCATCTTTTAGCAACTCCTGTTGATAATGCTGCGTCCATTAATTTTTTATTAGATAAAACTGTATTAGTGGGAATTACATATGACTCAAGTTCACATTCACTTGGTGCCATACCCGCTAAACCTGTGGCACCACCATAAAGTGTTTGCCAACCACTTTTATCCACTGTTTGTGATTGATTTAGAATACTTTGATCCGCATCTGTAAATTTTGAGGCATTTCCACCACATGATGTGAAAACCCCATAATCTACCCCACAAGGATTCGGAAGTTCTTTAGTAGATACTTGGTCGACAACCATAAAAAATGCAGTTTGTGAATCGTTCACTTCTATTCTTTTCCACGCTGAGTTTTTGAAACCTTGTTCTTTTCCCATTTGTTTACAAGCCACTTTGTGATATAGTGGTAACCAAAGTAAAACTTCATCTCCGGTAAATTCTCCAATTATTTTTTTACCCGTCCATTGTGCATAATTATCCCAATAGTCGAAAAATTGCCCCACATCTTTATTAACACCCGGATCTTCTCTTAAATTTACATAAATCTCCCCATTTCTTAAACATGCAGGACTTTTTACTCTATCCCCGGTGTTATCAATTACATAACCCTCTTGGTCAATATTATGTTTTTTCATCGATTCGATTTCCGAATCTTTATAGGCCAAAATTTCAAAACTATAGTTCATAACAGATTCAGTAGATGGAATTTCGGGTTTCAAAGGGTTATTTAAATTACTAAAAGATGTTTTTTGATCAGCAGGTAAAGAGAATTTACCTAAATCAGTCTCCACATTAGGTGCTGATCTTGAAGTATATATTACATTTTCTGGACTTACAAGTTCCCAGGGTGAAACGATCTCTGGTATGGGTGTCCATTTTTTAGCATCTGTAATTTTTTTGTTTTGTTCATACCAACTTTGATAAAGTGGGTATCCTTTAGGAGTAAACCACCAATTCTCTGACCAGGTTACATCTAAGTATTCTGCACCACTTACCCCTTGTTTTTCTTTTCCTACCAGTTCATTATAAGCCCCACGATTCATAGCAAACTGTTGATCACAACCTATCGGTATGCTCATCCAAGAATTATAGATTAAAATTAAACACTGTTGAGTTTGTTGTGATTTCCAAGTATTTTCGTCAGGTAATTTAAGACCCAATTGTCTTTTTTTCAACCACTGTATTTCAGTGTATGACTGACACTTTTCAATCTCACCAGTTTCGCCTTTTTGTTTTTTTCCTAGTAAATAATTAGTATATTGATCAAATGTCCAAACTTTAAATTTATTTTCTTCATCTGTTGTTGCCCCAGGAATTATTAGTGTTTTTCCATCCTTACAACTCATAATTTTACCAATCCCCTGATTGGGTTGATTTGCTTTATCAGTTTTTTTTGTTTCTGTATTATTAATAATCGGAATTCGTACAGGAAGATTATTTTCAAGAAGCACTAATTTTTCCTGATTTGTTTTTTTTTCGAGTAATCTTTCCTTAATTAATTTTTTGAGTTCCATTATAGTAAAGTGTTCGCTTTTCCTCTAGTAATTTTATAAAGTGATGACCAAGTTACTTTATCGTCAATTGTATTTGCAACTCCCCTCGTTAGACCGGTTTCCCATTTTGTAACAGTGGGATACCCCTGTGCCGACCCCCCACTTGGTTCACTAGGTGCATCCTGTTCACCTAATTCACTTTCAATATCCTCATTTGAATATTTATTCAAAATATTAATTACGTCATCAAACAACATAACAATAAATATCTTTTTTTGTAAATAAATTCCAAAAAGTTTTTTTTTTAAAAAAATTGATTTAAATTTGTGGTTTAAAACTATTTTTTATGAAAAATTTATTTATCTTAATTTCTCCCTTTTTATTATTTTCTTCTTGTATTAAATATGGTCAACCAAAATTATTGTCCCTCAGTGGAGAATATAGGGTAGATAAAATAACATATGAGGAAATTGACAACTCAGGAAACCCATCTCAAGTAGTTTATTTACCTGGAGACTGGTGTATCAATCCTGCTGAAATTGATGTTCTAGATTCAATTGATGTTGGCTTTTTCAAAATGCATTTAGATTATTCCATGATTAGATTTCAACCAATACCTACTGGTTCCGGTTCTTCTTATTGGTCGGTACAATACCCATATCATGTAAGTGGACAATATAGTTCTTATGATCTAGGTTACATCAATTTTAATTGTGATGGTACAAGAAGGTATTGGAAAATTATTGATGATGGTGTTGAATCTTTAACTATTAGAACTTCGGGTCAATGGGTTAATGGAAATTCTGGTTCAAATGAATCATTTACATTACATATGACTAGAGTTGGTCCTTAGAATAACTCCGAATTTGGTAATCTATCGGGATTTACAATATAGTACTCATTAAGGTAGGTAATTAATACGTCTTCGTCGAGGGTTTCGATATCAAAGAAGTCCTCGACAAATGAGTAGTCATCCTCTTCTTCGTTAACCAAAAAATCCACATCATCCTGTATCAAATCAAATCCCATTCCTTTTGCTTCTTCGATACTCAAAACATCACTTCTTACTTCATCTTCAGCATCATAAGACAACCTAAAAGAAACCTCAATAGACTTTGTCTCTTCATAAATGTAATAAGAAATAATTTCAACAACTTCCATTTTAGTTATACGACTTAAATTTGTTGAACATTTCTTTAGTTCTGTTCAAACTCTCTTCTAATTTTTCATAATCATCTGGATCAGTCATATCAGATTTGATTCCATTTTCAATTTCTTTCATCTCATAAGAAAAAATATCATCTCCACTGGGTATATTATAATCACCGAAGTCGAAGTCACGTAAATTGATTCCCGTGTCTTCTGTTTCCATCATTGGAGTATTAGATTCACACTCTAAACATTCTCCTTCAGGAGAAACACCCAAAGACACAATATCAAATTCGTTTTCATTTGGTGAAGGATATAAATCGTGTAAAAAATCAAAGTTTTGTTCCTCATAATCAAAAACACTATCAACATCTACTGTACCATTTTTTAAGTCATTTGGTCCGTCTGCAATTTTATCTTTCATGGTGTGCGACTCATTGATATTCATGTTTTGATAAGACATCACGTTTCCTTTATTTGATACTGTAATTCCATTTTTATCATTTGCAAAATCCTGAACCATTAAAGGTTGTTGATTATTTTGACCATATAAAGTAACATATCCATCATAAATTTTTTTATGTTGATCTAAAATGTCATTTTTTTCTGCCTTACTAACTTTGAAGAAATATTGTCCCATAATTTTTATTTTATAAATATAACCTTATTAATTAAAATTTTCGGAACATAGATGTTTGAGCCCATAGTTTAATATACTCTTTTGCATTGTTCTGAATTATTGACTTTAGTCTACTATAAAATTCGTCAGGATTTTTGTCCACATCATAACTTTTATTATCTGAAATTTTTTCGTATCCTGAGTTAATCATTATATTTCGAACAGGTTCAATTAAAGAAATTAAAATTTCTAAATTTTCTTTTTCATCTTCACAACTTTTGATTTCTTCATCGGTATTCAAATCCTCGCACTTCATATTTTGTATTTCTTTGATACGATGATGATATTGTCTTTTAAATTCATCTTCACCCATATATAAAAATGGTGAGGCCCCTAACATATTCACAAAACCACTATTTTTTAGAACTTGTAAAAAATTATTTAATGTATTTTTTTTATTACCAAATTGATTTGCAAAGTCTAAAAATTTATAAATTAATTTTTCATTCGATTCAGTAATTTGACGTTTTTTAATTCTAAAATTTTCTGTGACATTTGGATCCGGGTTGTTTTCCACTTTCCACCATTCATCAACATTTTTTAAATCAGTACTACCACAATTTTCGCATACCGTTGATTTACTATTATTAGAGGTGTCACATTCTTTACATACTTTAAGATCTATTAGACTTAATTTACCCCCATTTTGCCATTCTACACCATAATGTGTTTCAACCCCAACGGAAGTGACTTTATCGACTTTTCCTCGCATTCCCATAGGAATTCCATTGTAAACTTTGTTTCCGGTGTTCCTATCAATAACAAAGTCATCCATTTGTTTACAAATTACAACATCATCTACTGATAGCGGTGCATTTAATATAAGTTTTTGTCCCATAATTATTTATAAATATGTTTATAATAATATTTATTTAAATAATGAAACTAGTCGTATCCGAATCACAATATAAAACGATTTTATTAGAAGAAAAAATCAATACTATTATTGACAAAATCAAAAATGCCAGAAATAAATTTATTTCCCATATGAATAAAACTGAAAAAATATTTGATGTTGATTTAAATGATTTAAAATCCCAATCTATGGCAATTGGAGGAATGTCTTATTTTTTAAATGAATTTTTGAATGAGGATGGAAAAAACTTAAAAAAAGAAGATATTGGTCTTATAATATCAACCACGTTACTTCCTTATTTTTCCAAAAATTTAAAAACTATAAAAAAGTTATTGGAAGAAATAAAAAAAAGAAAACTGGTTGACTACTTTGATACTTGTCTAGAAAAATTTAACTCATTAAAAGATTCTTTTGAAAACTTCATGAAGAGTTTAGATATTACTTTTAAGAAAGATCCATTAAGTTACTCTTTTTTGTTACCAGTAATACCGGATTTATATTTTATGGGAAATAACTCTAAATATAAAATTGATATTGATCAAATTATGGGATCTAATCAAAACCAAGAACTTGGAGTTATTGTTGATGAAATAATCAATAAATTTTCAAATTAATCTTTTTTATATCTTCCTTGATAAAATTTATAATCGATTAATTTTTTCATAACTTTTTGAACTTCTTCATTATTCATTAAATGTATTTCTTGGTGAGTTTTAAACCAATTTTTCATCACCTCCTCAAATGACTTGTTAGTTATTTTTGCCAAATGATCAAAACCAAAAACTTGAGCATCCAATTCTTCTGGTCTGGTATAATATTCATATGGGTCTTCTTCTTTTTTATTTTTGAACCTGAACATATCGTTGTTAGACTGATGAATGTGTCTTATTTCATGTGCAATCACCTCCCGAAGTTCATTCATTATACTAAAAGTAATATTTGATTTTTCTTTAGAATTATATTTTATTAACACAACAATTACATCATCATCTCGATAATAGTCTGAATTGACAATAAATTCATCTATTTCATCATCAATTTCAATGATTAATTCAACAGTAAGACTTTCCGACAATTCAGAAAGAGTATAAACCAGTTTATCCGGATCAAAATGTTCAGGGAGATAAAATTCTCCCTCATCCACCGTTTTGAATATTTTGATTATGTCCCTAACAATAGATTCGACAAAATCAAAAATTCTAGTTGATTCATTTAATATTTTTTTGTAACTCATAGTAATAAATATTTGATTTAAAAATTAATTTTTTTTATCTTTTTATCATTACCAAAATTAATTAAAATATGAAAACAAAATTTGACTTTGATGAAATCACTTTAATTCCTTCTTACAGTATTATTGAATCTCGTTCGGACTGTGATGCAAGTTGTCATTTTGGAGGTTTTAAATTTAATTTACCAATAGTTCCCGCAAATATGCAAAGTGTGATTGATGAAAGTCTGGCAATTAAATTGGCTGAAAATGGTTACTTTTATATTATGCATAGATTTGATGTGGATATGGTCGATTTTTGTAAAAAAATAACAGATCTAGATCTAATGTTATCCATTTCCCTAGGTGTAAATGATGACTCATATGAACTTATTGATTCTTTAGTTTCAAAAAACTACATTCCCAATTTTATAACAATTGACATTGCTCATGGTCATTGTATAAAAATGAAAAAAATGGTTCACTATATTAAAAATAGAATGCCAGACACATTTGTAATAGGTGGTAATGTTTGTACACCACAATCAGTCATAGATCTTCAAAATTGGGGTTGTGACGCAATAAAATGTGGTATCGGTGGAGGTTCTGATTGTACAACATACCATTCTACTGGATTTGGTAATCGAGGATGGCAAGCAAATATGATTCTTGAATGTTCTTCGGTTGCAAAAGTCCCAATCATTGCAGATGGATCAATCAAACAAAATTGTGATATTGTAAAAAGTTTAGTTTTGGGTGCCACTATGGTAATGGTTGGTGGTATGTTATCTGGTTATCAAGAATCCCCAGGTCAAAAAGTTAAAAATCTTGTAACTGGTAGTTGGCACAAAGAATTTTGGGGGAGTGCTTCCTCATCTCAATCAGGAAAAACTAATCGAATTGAAGGTGTTAAAAAACTAGTTGATTATAAGGATGTTTCTATCTTCACCAAACTTACGGAAATTGAGGAATCAATACAAAGTGCCATCTCATATGCTGGTGGATATCCTAATACTATTGATTGTTTAAATAACGTAAATTTCGTGGTAAAAAGTAATCAGTAGAGTTACCAAGTCTTGCAAGCCCAATACCTGGGTTTCCATCTTGGTCCTGGATTATCACAATTATGTCTAGCCCTGAAAGATCTTCTTCTTTCGGGGTTATTTTTTTTAATTACCATTCTTTTACCCTTTGCCGATTTACCACCAAAACCAAAGTTCACCTTTACTACTTTTCCTTTGTCGTTTTTAACATAAACTTTAAATTTTTTGATATCTCCTTGCATTATCTTCCCAAGTTGTACTTTTCTTCCTTGGTATTCCGCCTCAAACAAGTAACTATCATCCTCATAGGGAACATCTAACCAAATTTTTTGACCGGATTCCGAAATAATAAATTTACCCAAGTCCGTTTCAACTAAATCTCTATCGTTCTCATTCAAGAAAATGAACTGATTATAATAAAGTTTTCTTACTTCTCTAATTAATTCCAAATATTCTTCTGAATATAAATCAAAAATGTTTTCACTAAGTGGAATTTTATTAATTAAATGATACCGTAAATTTTCAGAAATATGAACAGTATTTATTAATTCCATTGGACTATTGAAAGTTTGACTAAGATTTTTTTTGATTATTTCATTTATCATACAACTTATATTTATACCAATAAATACACAATAATTTAAATTGAATATATTTATATAAAAAGTTTTTTTATGAAAAAAATTAGATTGACGGAAAATGAATTAATTAGTTTGATCAAACAAACCATATTAGAAGATCAAAGTGTGGGATCATCACCAAAAAAAGATAAGAAAAAACCAAATGCAAGGTGTATTCCTGAAAATGTACTTCCTCTAGATGAAATTGCTGGATTAAGTGATGATTTTATAACTTACGGTCCTGGAATACAAAAAAGACGTGGAGGAATTGGTCATCTTGTTGATTCATTAGGATTATTGAATAATATTAGACTTAATAAAAGTATTAAAGATGGTGGAACTCACCTGGCATACGAGATGATGAATCATTTGAATAAATTCAGAAATAAAAATTATTTTGATGAGACAAACGGTCAATGTTTACCGGCAATGGAAAAAATTGTACAACTTTATAAAGAAAATGAACATGGCACTGAGTTAGTCAAAGATATAGAAAAAGTACTTGATTTACAATCTAAAGATGACGATCTAACACCATCAGCAAGAGCAAAGGAATATCTTAAACAATGCATTAATCTAATTAAAGGTATCTAAAATGGCAAAAAAAACAAATACAACTTCTTCAGTCAAAGTTACTTTTGGTAAGAAGAAATCTGGAAAATTAAAAAAAAGATTTGGTCCTAAAGAAGAAAGACCAAAAAGATATAGAGGTCAAGGAAGATAATATGAAACGAATGATGAGAAATTACTGGAAACCCACCCCCAAAAAATGGAGAAAATGGGGGGATACGTTTTTGGCAGTATCTTCAGTACTAGCAATAGGTGGATTATGGCAATTTGACAATCTTAAAGAAATATTCACACCCTCGGAAATCAAAATCATGATTGTATCTTCAATAATACTGGGTGTAATCGGTAAATTCCTAACAAATTTTTTCAAAGAAGAAGAAAATATATAATTTTTTCATTATCTTTGTGATATGAAATCAAAAATTGAAACTAAAAAGTTCGAAAGAACATTTGTTTTTGAAGACTGTACTGTAATTTGGAAATATGACACTTCCAGGTCCGTTCTTCATCCTATAGAGGTAGAGATCAAATACCCCAAAAAAACCCAGGAAATAACCAAAAAAACCCCAAAAAAACGAAATTAATCACCTTTTTTTGTTATTATTAGACCTATAAAAGTTGTTTGGGTCTATATTTTTCATCATTTTATCCAAATTTTTCATCATTTCCATTGGATTTTGATCAATAAAGTTTGGAAATGTTGTATTTTTCATCAAATTTTCTGGTTTTATTAAAGAAAATAACGTTTTTCCGTATTTTTTCCACCAAATTACACCCAAAATGATGGTAGTTAGTAATAAAATACTAAAAATTGTCAAAATTACTTGTAAATAAATCATAATTAATGGTTTTTTTTAGAAATATACTTATATTTTGAAGTATAATCAATTGTAAATGAAAAAAAACACGGAAATTATAGAATTTCTTATAAATTATGGTCTAAAAACTTACAAAAACAATCTTTTTGGTGAAAAATCGCAAGTAAAAGTGACTTTAATACAGTTTTTAAGTCAAAAAAAGTGTTTTATGGTCCATGTTACTCTGTATATTGAAAATTTGGATCAAAATTTAGAACTTTACCCGGATGGTTTAGAAGAATTGATTAGATTAGCATGGTCCGCTTATGGAAAACAAGAAAAAATAGTCATTTCTTCATCGGTTAAATTACTAAGTGACTGTTTTAACTAAATCTGTTTCTATTTCTGGAGGATTCAAGGTTTTTCCATCCAAAACCTTACCTACAAGGTCCCCAGTACCCCAAGTTTTAAGGTCTTTTCGACAATGTCTGGCAATATATCTTGCCGTACAATTTTTTGTACACGATTCGTTGTTTCTAAGTTGGTCAACTATACAATCATAATGACCGTTTAATAAAGTTTTTATGGTTGCATCAATTCCCACTTGTAAACTGGGATAATTTCTTACTCCCCCACTACATTTTCCATTTTTTCTTTTTAAACAATTATAAAAACTTGATCCATCCTTTGGTTGAGTTGTATTGAATGGGTTATATCTTGCATGTGCCCCTTCTGATTGTCTCCAGGCATAGAAGAATTTCATATTTTCGTCGGTAATTGGTGCTCCAATACCCTGTAATATTTTTTTATAGACCTCATCATCACTCATATCCACCGAACCAACGGTGACAGATTGAGTTTCATCTTCTTCATCCTCAGTATAAGACGGGATCAGGTCTAATTTTTTGTTAATTTGGTCAATAATCTGATCTAAAACATCTTTTGGATTTGTGAGATCAAGTTCAAGATCTTTGACAAGGTCATCTAATTCTATTTTCATACTTAAATAAATATTTAACGACTCATAAATGTTTACTTAAGATTTATATTTAATAAATTTTAGAAAAAAATAATATGAAAAAAGTAGAAAACACAAGTGTTGTAAAATTTAACTACACAGGAAAATTAGAAGATGGGTCTGTATTTGATTCTTCACTTACTGAAGGTAGAGAACCATTAGTTGCGACTTTAGGTCAAGGACAATTGATCCCTGGTTTTGAATCAGGATTATTAGAAATGTCAGAAGGTGAAAATAAGACTATAGAAATTGAACCTGATCAAGCATATGGTTTGTTTAGGGAAGATTTAATCGATGAGGTTACAAAAGATAAAGTTCCAGAAACTGTACAACCGGGTGACATGTTACAAGCCTGGACCCCTCAGGGTCCTATGCCTGTAAAAGTATTAGAAGTTAAAGAAGAAACTGTAGTTTTAGATGCTAACCACCCATTAGCAGGTAAAAAACTAATTTTTGATTTAGAGGTACTAGAAGTTTCCTAGAAATCTTTTCCAAATGTGGTTTTTACCCCAGGAACAACTCTTTCTGGTTCGTACAAATCTCTTGGTGATAAAACCTTGATTTTAGTGAGTGGGTAATCTTCATTGAACTGTTTTAGTGCATCGTAATACTCGTCACCATATTCACTAAACCTATTAACAACAGAATCCACAAGATCAAGTCTCATGGATTCTGTTTCTCTAGGGTCTCTTCTGGACTCTTTAACTATTTTTTTAATTAACTGTAATAACTGTGTTTCGTTAAGTGTTATTTTTTTCATTTTGTGGATTTTTATATAAATACCACAACACTAATAAAAAATTATCTAAACAATACTACTTTTCCTTTTTTTACAAAACGTTTGTTATTATCAGTAACACATACAATTTTAAAATCATATATTCCTGTTTCTGATTTGCCACCATCCCAGTATTCTCCAGGATTGTTTGTTTTGTAAACCAACCGGTTTTTCTTGTCTCTGATAACCAAATAATATTTTTTTGGTGTAAAGGATAATCTACTCATAAATAAGTCATTTACACCGTCATTATTGGGTGTGAATGTATTATTAGTGTTGAGACTAAAATCTTTAACATTAGTTTGTGAGACAAAAAACGTAGAAATAAATAAAAAGAAGGATACTAAATAAATTTTCATAAAATATAAATTAAAGGTTACTAAAAATTAATCTTAATTTAAAGATACTGTGCTGATAAATTCATCAACCGCAGTCTGAAGTGATGGGAAATCGTTGAACCCATACCCCATAATTAAATCTGAAATTTTGGAATAAAGAGTTTTCATATCTTCCAGGTTAACTCTAGTTGATTTTTCTTCATCTGTTAAATCTGGGTTTGTGAGAATATCAAGTCTGTTTTTCCAAAAACCATTCATTGTTTCCTGTCCGGGAACGTTGAACTGTTGTGGAAAACCATTTTCTCTACCGGTAGTGATGATTTGAGAGTCCAAATCTGCAAAATCGGTAAATTTCTTTCTTTCATCGTCAGTTAAATCGGGAATGAAATCTGCCAATTTGTAATTCAAGGCAGAAAGATTATAACAAGTAAGAATCATTTCGATAATGTCCTGGACTGTCAAATCCATCAAGTTTCCAGATTCGAATAGGTAATTCAATTTGGATGCTTTGGTGTGCATTTCTAAGATCCTATTTTTCTCGGATCTATCAACTTCAAAAAGGTTATTTTTCATATTTTATATTTTAGTAATAAATATGATTAAAATTAGAAAAATGATTACTTAATATTATTTTTCACCAAATAGTCCTCCATACCTTGAATTTCGATCCCCGCTTGTTGATAAAGACGAAAATTGAATATTCCGGTATTTTTCGTCATTTTGGAAATCAATTTGTGTTCTTCTCTAGTGACTTTAACAGTTGAACAAAATCTTTTCAAGATTGAGGTAAATTCACGAACGGACATTTCAGGATTTTTTGATAACTCATCAAAAATAATTCTCATGGCAAGTGATCTTTGGATATAATGTTCCACAGAAACTTTTGTTTCTTCGTCTCGGGATATATACCCATTGGAGACCAATCCAGTAGAAAATGCTTTAGTATTTGTAATATCCCAAAGTGGATTTCTATTTCTACTTAGAAAAGACTTCATTAATCTTGGAGAACTTTGAACTTCACTATAACGAGGAAGTAATGTTTTGAAATCTTTAAGGGTTTCTTGAAGTTTCATTTTTTGTTTAGACGACGTTTTTTTCATATTACTTGTTTTTATTGTTTTAATATTTCTACAAAAATAAGAATAAAAAACTTTCCAAACAAATTTTTTTGAAATTATTTTTTCAATTTAGAGATTATCTCCATATTATTTTTAATAATCTCTAATTTTTTTTTCAGGTTTGATCTGTTTCTCTTTTTTTTTCCTTCCTTTCTAGCCTTTGCCATTTTTACATTTTTTAATTTTTTTATCATAAAATTTTTTAATATGTTCCGAGTCATTTGTCAGAAACCTAAAAATTGACATTTTGGTGTCCATATCGTCACTTAATTCCTCAAGTTTAATTATTGATTCGTTAATTACGTCATTAAAAAACTTATTCCATCCATAATAACCCATTTCTTTATATTCACAAACATTTTTTTGATTCAATATTTCGTCAATTATAAAATTAATCAATTCATAATTTTTGATGATCTTTTCTTGTTTTTCAGAAATTATTATCTTCATAATAATAAATAGTGTTAAATAAAAAAACCCTCACAAGAGGGTTTTCAAATCATGGATTATAAGATATTATCCTCGGACAACAACTGAATCACATAGTTCTTTTATCATTTCATCAGTGACTGGTCTTTGAGTATAACCAATTTTGTTAAGAAGATGATCTGTTTCACAACCAAATTTACCATCAATCAAAATATCTCCAAAATCTGGTACTTTACTAAGACATCTTTGTATTTCTTTTATTTTTTCACACTTTTCACATCTTTCATAGACAGTTTTTCCCTCACAAGATTTAAAATTTGTACATTGTTTAGAACCATCTATACACCTTTTAGGTTCTGGTTTTGGTTCTGGTTTAGGGTCTCTACCAAAACAACATTTTTCACATTTACTTTTATTTTCGAATCCACCAGGTCCAGTTCTAAACTCACATCCGTCTTCATCTACAAACCATCCTTGTACTTGTTGACAAGGTGATCCTGGAAAACAAGGTTTTGCATTACATTGATCACTACATCCTTTGGTTCGTTTTTTATCATTACAATATCCTTTTTCACCTGGTTTGGGGTATGCAACAGCATATTGTCTTTCCGTGTAACTTTTCATTTTATCACCACAACAAAACATACTTCTTAAACCTACAGGTAAACCAGGTGCACCTGATCCTGACTTACCTTTGCCAATATTAATAAGTCCACTTGTTCCTTGAGCAATCACATTCCATTCAAATTCATTTAAAATTGGAGAAATTTTAGGACAAGGAAGATCTGCGTATAAATTAACCCCCTTATACTTACCGATGTAAAATCTCATTTTTTGATCTTTAGTGGCATATATCCTTTTTCCGACCTTAATTGTGAAACTTTTCCCATTTAAAAAACTATATTTTTTATCAAGAATTGATAGTATAATAAATTTGAATTCTGTTGTTGTTGTGAATGAACCATTTGCATCTAATTGACCATCATACCTAGATTCTTTTATTAAAGGTTTGAAATCATAGTTTTTGTGGAGATTTAATATTCTTTTTTTTTCTTGTTCAGAAATTAATTGTCCCTTACTCATATATTTTATTTTATAAATATTTTAATGTATCAAAAAAATCAATTAAGAAGTTTTTTTAACTCCCAAAGAATCCGGAGAATAACATTTCTCTGGATTATCAATGACTTGCTCAATCGATTGAACATAGTAATTAACTTTTTCGGGTGAAATATAAAAAATCCATGAATTCCTTAAAATTTCTCTAAATGTTTCATTGTCATAGATTTTATAAGGTACATTGATACACCCAAGACTTAAATTAAGATAATCTGATGGTTCGTCCACTGTTTTAGATGTTCTTTTAAATGCGTTTGCAAATGCTTGAACTCTTTCTGGTTTGTTTAACATTCTATGAATTGCATTCGACAAGAGTGTTCCATTTAAAGTCTTTAAAAAAGCAATGTCAAACTTATTTTTACCTTCAGGATATTTATCTCCACCATATAACTTAATTTTTCCTGGTTCTGTAGAAAATATTTGTGGGTAAACTGTTGTACTTCCCAAAACTGAAAAAAGATCATTAACTGTTACCGGATAATTTTTTTTATCTTCGTCTGTAATTGATTTCCAATCTTCATCGGTAACATCTTCAAATTTTTTACTTAGTTTTTTCATGGCCGTTACCCATTTGTATTGGTCAAATTGCGAAAGATTTACAAAATCTTTTATTCTTCCTGTTGGGACCAAGTCTGATTCTTTTCCGGTAATAATTGGTATAGGATTTTTTTGATTGGGATCTAAGTAAGGGGTAACATCATTAAGATTTTGGTCAAAAGAATATATTGTGTGATAATTTGGATCCACTACTGTCATATATTTTTTATCTTTGAACCCGGGTCTAATATATATTAATCCTGCTTCACATGCGGTTCTATCTGGGATACCTTTATCAACTAATGTTTTAGCAACCTCTTCTATCTTAGTATTGATTATCTTGAATGTTTCTTCTTCTGTTGATGCTGAATAAGCGTTCAAAATATCTTGATAATCAACTACTAGTGTTTTTGATTCAGTATTGAATTCAGTACAAAGTTTAGTTGTATCTTCCTCATCAAGACGATATAACCCCCTGATTGATGATTTTTCTTCTTCACTTATAATAAATCTTTTTCCCATTTATAATAAATATGATTAAATAAAAAAAACCCTAACCAAAAGGATAGGGTTTGATTAAAATAGGTCCAAAAATTATTTGTTTCTCAAATAATATGCAACCCACGAAAAAACACCAATCATAATTGGCATCAATATACCTGATCCACCCATGTAAGATAGGTGAATAACAGCGGCTGCTGACATGATGGACGTGATTAAAATCGAACCGTACAATGTAGTTCGAGAATAAATCAACAATCCAACACTCAGTAATTCTGCAATACCAACAAGAGCCAAATAAGGAAGTAAATTAATGGATGTAAAATTACGAACCATTTCTTCGCTTCCGATTACTTTGTTGAAACCAGAAAAAATTAGCATAAACGAAACAAGTGCGGTTACCAACCACCCTGTGTTTCTAAGTGTTAAATAATTACTCATACATCAAATATAGGAAATTCAAATTAATAAGTCAAATATCGATCAATAAGAATAAATTTTAATTTTTTAAAATTGAACTGGTTTTCCTGGATTACCAGTTAAACCTTGATCATCAATAAATTTGTCTTTGAGATATTGTCTGAAATCTGGAATACCATAATTTTCAAAACCCCCTCTTGATATGTATTTAAACTCTCCAGTGTCTAATGCTTGTTTTATTAATGAATTATAATCATTTGAGTTTTTTGCATTGGTAATTTTAGACCAGTCAATAAGACTATCATCACCAAGAACATTCGATATGAAATTCGTATTTTTTTGTGGTGGTGTTTGAATTGAAACCGGTGGTAAATCAAAAATGTCAGGTACATCATTTGGTTTATAGGGACCTCCTTCGTTTTTAGAATACATGTTTGAGTAATCGGACGGAAGTGGTTTTTTTGTTATTGGATCTATTCCTGGTGATACAGTTGAGATCCCAGTTTTATAATCAATGGGTCCCAATAATTCATATCTATAATGAATTGCGGGGGTCAAGGCTTTATCCCCTGAAATGGTACCACCCTTTTTATATCCAGATATGGCAGTTTGTATATCTTCGAACATTTTTTTTTGTAAATTACTATTTATAACATCTACTGGAATATAAATTGTTACCCCCTGTTTTCCATATTGATATCCACCTGGTTTAAATGCGTCTAATGAGAGATGTCCAGTTCCCCCAACCTTACCATGTGCTCCATATTTTTCAATTACAGGTGTAAGTGCATCAGTCAAATAAACCAAATCTTTTATGTCTTCACCAAAGACATGAAATTTCCATCCACTAGAAACCCCAGATCCAGTACGGATCGTTTTCCAACCAAAAGAGTTGTGAATTTTTTCTAATTCTTCTTTTGTGTATTTGTTTAAATATGATTGTGGATCTGTTGAATCTATATTTGGTAGGTTTTGAGAAATAGGTGAAGATTGTCCTTGAAGTTTTAAAGTGTTTAACTGGAGTTGGGTGTTGTAACAACTTTCTTTAATGAAATCTTTAAGGTCCGGGGATATAAAACTTTCTTCAACTTTTTTCAAAATAATTGGTAGTTGTATTTCCAAAATGTCAACTGCTCCTTGTGTCATTCGACCCTGACTCAAATCAAAATAAGCACTATTAAAAAATTTTTTTACACTATCATGTAATTGCTTATCTATCTTTTCAAGACCTACAATTTTTCTTTCTAATATTTTAAAATTTTTATTACCAACTATATCCGCAACATCTTGTAATATCGAATCTGCCTGACTTTTTCCGACAATCGATAATAAATTACTTGCAATTTCACTTTTGGTACTTCCACCAGTTATTGTTTTAAGATCGTCAAAGGTAAGATTATCACCGACATTTTTTCCAAGTTTTTGAGTTATAAGTTTTGAATTTTTTGCGGTGTTTAAAATTGAAGTTTCAATCTGACTTGCAATTTCTGACCCTAAAGTTTTAACCATACCTGGAGTTGCACCATCCAAAATTGATAATGCGGTAGGTCCGGGACCTGGTGTCAACGATTCTTTTATAACTCCAAATCCCATTCCCATAACATTAAAAATCTGGGATATTTTTTCTAATTCTTCGTTAAGTGTTCTTTTTTTCACAAAAGTTTTTTTATTTTATTTATTTCCCTGTTCAATGATTCATTCATACCAGGAAGTGTATTGATATTATAAAATCCTTTATTTTTCAAATCTTCCATATCTTTCTTTTGTTTGTCCATCCATGTTTTATAATTATAATCACCCTCTTTGGGCATATCGTACCACTTATCCCATTTGTCTAGTTGTTTTTGTATTTCTTGAGAATTTTGAAGTTGATTATAATTTAACTGATTTTTTGTGTTTGTTGTCGGTGGCTCTATAGAAAAATCCCAACTAAAGGGACTTGACCATCGTGGGTCAAAATTTGCCAAATCACTTGGAGGAAGTGACGTATTAATCCTTAAAGTATTATCTTTATATTTTTTAATAATGAAATCTCGAAAATTATCAGTACCAAACTTTTCGAATCCTGTTATTGGAAAAAGTTCGGCAGCATCTCTGATTGTCGCCTCCTTTTCAATCGGGGACATATCTAAACCTATGCTTTTTAAAAGTTGAAGTCCGGCACCAATCGATCTGATTATTGTTGTTTCCAACCAATTTTTCAACCCCCACTTTTCAATTGATTCCGCATCTTGAATAATAAGTCTTTGTATCCATTCCATAGGGAATGCATCTTCCTTAAATTTAATGTTATTGAAATCAATTAATTCTGGATCGAAACTATTATTCGAAAATGTCGTAGAATAAGTTTTTAGATTTACTGGGGTATAACTTGGTTTTTCGTGAAAAGTCATGTTGGGCCAGTCGTCAATACTAGGCTCAACATTTTTTACTTGAGGTGTTGAAGAAGGTGAAAGTTCTTTTGAAAATTTATGAGTATTAATTTGTGTTTGAAAACTATCTAAGACTCTCTCTAAATCTACTTTTAGAGTTTGATCCATTTCGATGGTTTTTAACTGTTCTTTTAATTTTGGAATTGTAGCCTCCATTACCTCACAAGCAGTTTCAAAAGTCGCCTCATCATCTATACTTTTACTAAATTGTGTCTGTAAGTCTTGTAAACTTGTTTTCAATGCTTGTTGATTAGTTTTATCAAGTTGTTTAACATAACTTCCTAAAGCAGTTAAATTTTTTGGATTAATTTTATTTAACAAAAGATCATCCAAAACTTTTGAACCTTCCGATCCTAGTTCTTTTAAAACCATTTCTGCGGCTGAAGATTTTGTTGTTTGACCATAAAGTGTTTTGATATCATCAAAACTTACATTGTCACCAATTTTTTTTCCCATTTTATTCAAAATTAATTCTGAATTTTTTACGGAGGTTAAAATTGAATTTTCAATCTGAGTTGCAAGTTCTGTACCCAAAGTTTTTACAAGTCCTGTACTTGATGCATCTAACGCACCCAAAATTAATTTATCGCCTGGTCCCACACTTTCATTCAACAAATTTAATCCAAAACAATTTTTAATTTTTTGAATTTCTTTAATTAGTTTTTTATTATTCATGATAATAAATATTCTGAAATTATTGTTTTTTTTCAATTCATATATTTATATTAAAAAACTTAATATGAAAAAAATTGTAAGATTAACAGAAGCAGATCTAGTTCGTATTGTTAAACGAGTAATTAAAGAAAATCAAAACGATATTCCAACAGAAATTATTGGTTGTGCAACTGAAGTATTATCATTAAATAATCTTGATCCAATTCCTACTTGTAAGGAATTAGGTATGGGGGTTATTACTTCTAAAAAAATCCCAACTGATTTAGTGAAATTAATGGCTTGTGGTACGGAATTATCTAAATTAAATAAAACACCACAAGATGGAATTAAATTCATGAATTGTGTTTTGCAAAAAATTAGTACATCACCTCCGGTTATGAATGAAAGACGATCTAGAAGATGGTAATTATTGGAAAGACACAGGTAGGTTCTTGATGTCGTTCAATGAAATATTTTTTAATTGAAGTGTTCCATGAGATAATTGTGAGAACATCCCAATCTGTTGAAGATACTGAAAGTAATAAAAAAGAAAATCAGGTAAAACTCTGTCTAAATATTCTTCACGAACTTTTACCCCAATGTTTTCTTCATTGAAAGATCTAGTTGGGGTTCCCACTGTTTTCTCCGAACCTTTTCTAATTAACCAAAAGTCGGCATTTTCAAAATTGAGTTTAAATTCACAAATTGTTCCTAGTGTCATATTTTTATATTTAATTCTAATTTATTCCAATCAACCCCAAAGGTTGTTAACTCCGAATAATATTCATCTTCTTTAAACTCAATCCAACCCGTTCCTCCAGGATCATCTGCCCATCTTGAACCAAACTCATAAAAAACAAATTTTGTTACAAGGTCTTCGATGTCATCTGTAAGTTTATTCCACCATCTTTGATTTCTCAAACTTGGGTCAGGAACTTCTAAATAATAACGGTCACAATAAATATAACCCCCCTCACCATCAAAAAACACCACAAAGTTATCAATATATTCTTGATTTAAAAATTTTTTAACAATTTTATGATCATCACCTTTAATATTTGATTTACCAACGTCATATTTTTCATACTCCGATTCATAAAGAACTTTTTCAAGTATGATTTGATTTAAAAATCTTAACGGTGATTCTGATTTATTAATTTTTAATATTATGTCAGTTCTATCATTTGATTTATTCTCTAGTTTTTTGAGTATATCTGGTAAATAGTCTATGACTATTTCATTTAAAAAATTTCTAACTATGTCTATAACTGGAAAAGTTTTTTTTCTATTAAGGTCGAATAATTCCACATCTTCCAAATTATAACCAAAATACATCATGTCAACAATAATTACATCTTCACCAAAAGAAGATAAATAGGAAAAAAGTGCCTTTCTATTCACAACTTATTATATTAATCGCCGAAGTTTATTTTGAATTAAAATATATCTTTCGAATAGTTCAGGTTCAAACAAACTTAAATTTAATTCCTCTATATTATTTGCACTTCGCACTTCTGTACTTCCTTGGCTGTATGGAGAATCAGACCCTTGAGGATTTGGTTTATAAACATCAAACACAAGATATGGCCTTTCAAAATTTAACTTTTTAAAACGAACCTCTATTTTTTTGTTCGGGATAGAAATCCAATACCCAAAACCACCCATTTCATTTACTTTATTGTAAAGTTCCAAATAATTTTCAAAATCTAAATTTTCATCTAATTTAGATTCTGCGTCCTCTAAGATTTTTTCTAAAGACCTTTTAAATGTGCTATTAATAGAAGATATATCTAAATCTTCTGTTTGACAATTTACGTTATACTTAAGTTCATCCCAAAACCCAATATCTTTATTAGAATCTAGTTTTTCGACCCAATATGTCAAAACTTGATCAACATCTTCATTTTCTTTTTGACTCATTCGGTACCATAATAATAAGTTTGCTACTGTTGTACTATATAAATAACCATAGTGTTCCTCTTCGATTCCAATCTTTTTGTAAGGATCTTTACACTCGCTAATCATTATATCTTTTACACGTTGTGTAATGCAATCATCCATTTCCGATCCAAAACTTAAATACATATCTTCAACTTTATCACCATATGTATTGTATAAAAACTCAGAAACTTCAGCATGATCACTAAGACGTAAAGTTGGGTTTGTTATTTTCAATATCTCAGATAACAAATTAAGATTTTCCGGATCAAAATAGTTTATAATATACCCATCTAACCATTCCTCTTTCCAGGTATATTCATCTGTTTGGTAATAGTTATAATATGGTGAAAATGCATCTTCATATTCTCGAATATCAGAATCATCCAAACCTAAGGTTTTCAAAAATTTTTCAGTTGAGTCAAATCTAATATAAACCTTTGAAAATTTTGGATTTGTTTTATTAAACTCTAGTCTATAAATATAATCTGAGGGATAATTGTAATATGGATCATACCCATTACTCACATTTAATAAAAAATTATAGGTATCTCCGTAGTTATTGTTCTCTTCTTCTACCATTGTATATTAATAAAATCTACTTTTATATTAAATTCATTACAAATTTTGAATAAAAAACTAGAAATTTCATATTCAACATATTCTTTAAATTCAAAATATGAACTAAAATCATCCAATGGTATATCTCCAGATGCAAAATGGAGTTCATATCTATCATTATCAGCAAAATATCTTCCTTCAAGTACGACGCAATCCATCATGAACCCAATACTATTATCAATGGTTACTTTATTTGAAGATAGTACTTTGAATCTCATTTCGAGTTCATTAGAATCGTTTAAACTAAAAACTTTATCTGTTATAAAATTATTAAAATCCTCAAAATCGTCACCAGAAGACTCCCCTTTTGTTAAATTGTGTAATTTCTTAAATCCCCCAACAGCATTTGACGCATGAACAACACCATATCTTTGTATTAATTTTTCAATCTCTTGTTTAATACTTTCATTTTCTAATAATAGTCTAATTTTAGAAATCATATTTTATAAATATCATAAAAATAAAAAACCCCATCGAAAAAGATGAGGTTTAGTTCGTTGTATGTTTAATTTATCAAACAGTTGGTCTTTTGGAACCTGTGATAGTACCTGATAAAACAACTTTATCGATTCTTGAATCTGTATATGAAATGGCATCCGATATTCTCCCTTCTAAAGTACGAATAATTTCATCTTCATGCATTTGGTGTTTTTTATCAATTTCATGAATTGTTTTTTCTATCTCATCTTCATGCCTATGAATCATAACTACTTCATCATGAATATGTCGATTAGTTAAATCGATTTCTTTATCAATTCGTTGCATAATAGTTCTTTCCACCAACGTAATTTCTCTGTTAGTCTCGTCCATAATTCTTCGAACATCTCTTTCTCTTGAATCCATTTCTAATCTTATGTTAGAAATATAATCCTCAAGTGACTTTTGTTGTTTTACCAACCTACTAATCTTGACTAAACCTATAACAACTAGAGCGGTCAATGTTACCCCATAAGTCATAAGCATACCCAAAACAAATGATTGTGTTTCCATAAATTTTTGTTTTTTTTTAGTTTATTTTAATTGAAAAATAAAATAAATATGAGATTAGTAAATAGATCTAATTAATATCTATTCTTAAGGTTAACTCTAAATTCATTATTCCATCATTATCGAAGAACTCTAAAAAATCTAATTTTGTCCCAGCACCACACTCATTTCCAGTGTTTACTTTGAGTGTTCTTGAATCTATTGGAAAAATACTTGCATTTCGTAAATCTCCCATAAATTGTCTCACCTCGGATCCAATACGTAAAGGTTCGAACCCGCAGTCATCACAGTCAAGAGAGACCTGTAAAGTAAACCAAAACTCGTGTCCATCAAAATTTTCATAACCCATCCCTATATGGTCTTCCAAATTAAATTTTACTTGTTTATTCATATAGTCACTAAGCAAATTTAATTTAGATAAAATTACATATTTTATAACTTTTATTTTTTCTTCAAATTCTTGTCTTTCCATTTTTAACTATAAATATCAACCAAAAAAAAATCCCCAAAAAATCTGGGGATAACCGATTCAAAAATTCTATTGTTCAATGAAAACTTTTTCAATACTAGAATCATCAAAATAAATTATTAAAAATTTATTAAATTCCAAATTACACTCTTGTCCGGTAAGATCAGTAACTTTAATAATGTTCTTCACTGGAGTAGGGAGTGTGTTTGGTTTTTGAGTACACCCCGGTGACTTTATAATCTTGTCATTGGGTACTACTTCAAAACTTCTAGAACTGGTCTGAGAAAAGTAAAAAGAAGATATACAAATAAAGGATAAAAATAAAATTGGTTTTTTCATTATGTAAAAATTTTTACAAATATATGAAAAAATAAATAATAAGTAAAATGTTTTTTATTGTGTGGTTCCAATTTTACAGTTTTCTGCACAATATTTCGAAAACTTTACTTTATACTGTCGTAAAGGATCTATATTTGTTATGGGTTGTATATCTATATATCCAGTATTTTTATCCATTAAATATTGACAAACCTGACATCCAGACATGTTCGGAATTCCAGGAATTGTTGGAATATCTCCAGTACCAGGAATTGTTGGAATATCTCCAGTACCAGGAATTTGGATATCTGAACCCAATAAACAAGTAAAAATTTGTGATGGGTTGTTTATATTGTCAATCAAACATTTTTTAATTTTTTCACAATCAAGATTTGGAATTTGATTAATTATTTCATTATTTCCTTCTTGGTCTGTGGGAATTTCATTTTGGTTTTGGTTATTTTCACACTTACATGTTGGACAAAAGGTTGCTTTTGGTAATGAATTTGTGAATTTCAAATTATCACACATCGCTTTATGAGTTTCGTAACCAACAACCCCATCGGGTGATAATCTATATTTTTGTTGAAATGAGGTCACAGCATCTTTGGTTCTAGTTTTGTAATCACCATCACAACTTGGGTATTCAGTATCACATCCCTGTTTCATGCCCCCACCGTAAAAATCACCCCCAAATCCGTTATTTGAAAGTAGGTGTTGAATCATTTTTACAATATCTCCTTTTGCACCTACCCCGGCATATTTGTTTTTACAAACAATATCACAAATTTTGTCACCCTGCATTACTAATCCACCTTCATATGCCTCTGAAACCACAAATTTTTTGGATGCTAAACTATGTAAATTTAAAATTCTAGATTTTTCTTCTTCAGTTATAATAAATCTTTTCATAAGATGTTTTTATTTATAAATATATCAGAATGATAATAATTTAGGAATAACCTCATTTTCAAAAAAATTTTCAAACATTCCCCTTTTATCATAATTGTCATCCATTAGATTTGTGACGTTTCTTGTTGTAAAGTCTATATTTGCATCAATAAAATCATAATCAATTAAATTCTGTGATTTATTAGTTACAATAACTCCATGATATTCCATATCATCAAAATATAAAGTCCCATATAAATGAATTTGATTATCTTCTTTTTCCTCGTAATCAAAAATAAAAGTAATTTTTGGAAAATTATCAAACGAAGATTCAAAGGACGTTCCCTCTCTGGGGTCTTCTTCTTTAAAAGAAATGGTTTCAGGTGATAAATCTAAATTTAAAATACTTTTTTCTTCATCATTTAAATTTTTTTCACCATGAGTTTTTTCTTTTTCTCTAATTCTTTCTTGTTTGGAAAAAAATTCTAAAAACTTTTTTTCATCTATACTTAATGATTCATATCCTTTGTCTGACATTTTATCAAGTATAGAATCAATGTAATTTTGATTTTCAACTAACCTTGTAAATTGAGACTCCTTAATTATTATTTTCATCATCCAAAAACTATTTCACCCATAACACACAATTGTAAAAAAACATCAGCATCTCCAGCATCTGCCTGCTCTAATAGTATGTTTTCCCAGATTTCAGGGTATTCTGTTTTTATTACTGATATTGAGTCCAAGATTTTATCCATGTCAACATATCCTAAATATGTTTCATCAATATCTTCATCAAATCTTTTTTGATCAATAATATCACCTTCTATTTTATATTCCCCTCTATTAAAATTACGAATTACCTCAGATCTTAATTCATCATCATAAAAATAAACTTTGTTTCCTTGTAAGATATATTCTCCAACGGCTTCAGATATAAACTGCCCATAACTTTTTATATTATCAGGTAAGTCCATATAATACCAGTAGTTAGATCCACCCTCTAAAGCAGTAACAAATAGATCTATTATATCTTCTTTAGTAAGTTTTCTATTAAGTGCTTCTTCTCGATATCTGTTATATCTAAACGCAAACCCAACACCTCCAGCACTATATAAATGCCACTGCATTTTTTTTTGTTTCCAATCTTCAAAATTGAAATTCTCAAGCCCATTTTTTAGTTTCTCTAATTCTTTTTTCTTTGGTTTGATGAAGTCTTGTATAATAAAATCTTTTACACTGTCATGTAAATCGGAAATGTTAGAAAAATCAAAATTTGAATATAAATCTACCTGTTTTTGTAATTCCTGTATATTATTTTTTAGTCTTTCAAGATCATCCTTAACTTCTTCCTCAACGATTTTCTCAACTTCACGCATTTCGTCATCAGTAAGACCATATTCATTCAATTGATCATCTTCTTTCAATATTAACCTAATTTTTTTGAGTTGGGATTCTGTTATTATTATTTTCATAGTGAAAAAGTTTTTATAATTGTGGAATTACCACTTCTTCAATCCATGTAGTTAGTTCATCCCATAAAGATCCCATTTCTTCTTCCAAAGAAATATAATTCTCTGGTTCATACAATAAATAATCCGATTCTTCATCATTAGGTAACAATCCATAATGAGTACCTACAAGATTCCCATCATAGTCAACTTCAATATAACCATCCCAGTTTTCATCATCCCATCGTATTGATGATTCGTATTCAATATATTTATCAAATGATTTTGGTACATCATTTGTCACGAATTCAACAGGACCTAAATTTTGTAATTCACCATTTATGACTATTTGTTTGTGGTTATCTCTTAAGTCCAATGCGGCTTTTATTTTTTTACCAACCTCTTGGTCACCCACATCATCATCGTCTTCGTATTTGAATTCGTTTTTTTGTCCACTCTGTAACCATTGACTATAATCACTTAGTATTGTTTTTTCTTTGTCGTCAAGACCATCATACCCAACCTCTGACATTTTATCAATAATTTGATTAATTACTGGAATATTTTCTAGAAGAAATTTATATTGGGATTCGGAAACTATTATTTTCATATACTTTTTTTATATATCTAATTTAACCCAATTACCTTCTTTGGATTTGATCATAACATCATTCTTATCGGTAGTTTTGACCGCCTGAACACTTCCATCTTTAAAATATATAAATTCGCGATTTTTCAAATCCGGAAATTGTTTTATCCATAATTGTTCTTGTTGGCGTTTTTTATCATCTCTTCGGTTTAATGCCATTTTTACCCCCAAAACAATTCCGCCAATAGCAGGAATTATGATGCCCGCTAATGGACCCGGACAAAATTCACACTCCCCTTCAATGACTGAACCACTTTCAACTTTTGGACATAAACCTTGAGACCAACATGGATTATTTTTGAGGGTAGTCCCTGCTTGAGACTTCAAAATGGATATTTTATTTTCCGATTCGGTATTTTCTTTGATTATCTTTTTTATAAGATTGACAAGTTGAGATTCGGAAAGTCTTATTTGTTTCATTATTATTATTATTATTTACAATAATAAATATCCCTAAATACAAAAAATACTAATCAAGTTTATCTAATTGATTCGATAACCAAGAACCCACCCAGGAACCTATTTGGTAACACCCGATAAGATAAATTAGAAAATTTGGTAAAATAAAAAATAATAGAATAATTGTGACGATTGCCGCAACATAAATAGACAGTTTATTCATTTAAGATTACTTTTTATAATCTTGATGCCGACTCAGTTATATGTCTAAGTTTAGTCTCTAATTCTCTGACTTGTCGTAATTGAATCTCATTCAAGTTAATAGATTCCCCTTTGATTGATGAAATTCTATTTTGAATTCTTGTGTATTCAAACATGAGTCTTTCATATTCTTTTGCTTTTTGTTCGTTATTCATATATGTATTAATTAATTATCAAATAAATTGCTGTCACAAATAATCGGGTCGTCAAAAACCTCATAACGACCAAATCTTTGAGTACTTTCTACAACATCCGAAAGTCTACCATCCCCTTTATCCATAATGTCTTGTATTTTTTCTGATAAGGGTTCCAAGTACTTACAAACAAGATCATTAGCCCCTTGAAAGGTTCTTGATTTAAGTTCTGAAAATACAAACCTTATGGAATCTTCACCTAAAAAATTGTCATTACAAATCAAAAGAGGGTTGTAATGTCTACCCTCAGTATCTTCTTGATAACCAATTTTAAGTTTACAGAAATTGTCACCCCTCTCAAAAGTTATATCTTGAGTTGAAAATTTGTTTTCTGTCAAAGGTTTTACATTCCCAACAGATGACTCTAAAAGTTGTTTGAACCTACTTTTATTCATATAATTAATTATAATAAAATAATGAAAATAGAAAATCTAATTCTGTTATAAATATTAAAAAAAACATTTACAAACAATAATGAATAAAATTTTTTAAAAATTTATTCCTCACAATCGGCATTATGATAGGTATTGTAAGTTTTTTTTGAAAATAATGAGGACAGATAACTTTGAACTTCATTAAATTCTGAACCATTGATTTTCAGATCCCCATAAGTGTATAAAAAATCAGATAGAATTTTATTAAACAATATTCTTTTATATTGTTCATATCTGGGATAAGTACATGGGTCGAAATCAGGATCTTTTGATGATTTTTCAAAAATGTCTATCAATATTGATTCTCTTCTTTTGATATGATTAAGAGAAATTATTTTTCTTGATGATTCGGTGACTATTTTTTGATCACAATCAACATCTTTCTTATATACGGCCATAGTAATTTTAAAAATGTCATGAACTTGTTCCCAACATTCGTTTAGACAATCATCTTTATGGGAAGAACCTAAATTTGAATTATCAAAATATACTATTAGATGAAGAGAGTTAAGTTCGAAGATATCATCTTTTATTTGTTCTACCTTAATAAAACAAACTTTTGGATAACGAATTAAAACATTCTTCTCCAAAAAATTTTTTATAATCAGTGATATCGGCTCCAAAACTATTAATCGAATTTTTTGTGCATAAATCTACCACCTTCTGGCATTCTTCCTTCTTCTTTTTTATTGGCAAACTTAAAAAAACTTAGAACCGAACGAATCCCAACCTCCAAATTATCCTCAAAAGTTCCGTTATGTTTTGGTACACTCACAAACAATACTTGATCGTCTTTTGATCTTGCTCTTCTTGGTTGAATGACATATCTACCATCTGAATTAACCGTGATTTGTAGGTCTTCTCCTGGTTTTCTTACCTCAATAAAATCATTCATCAAACCACTTATTTTAGCGTCTATACCATTATTAATTAATTCTTTTTCTAATTTACGTAGATTGTTTGGTGGTACATCCCTATATTTGACAACTTGATTTTCACTTTCTATAATCACTTGTTTTACAATTTTTTCTAAATCCCTTTCTGTTAACTTTATAATTTTTTTCATTTTTTTTTATAATAAATATACGAATTTATTCAAATAAAAAACCCCATTAATTAAATGGGGTTAAATAATTCTATAAAATATAAATTATTTTTCAAGGGATGATTTGTTGTCAGATGCATTTTGAGTTGAATCATCATTTCCAGTAGTATCTGTTGTAGTGGTGTTTTGAGTTGACTCAGTTTTTGAGTTTTCTGAACCACAAGAACTAACTAGAATTGTGAAAATCATGGTCAAAAGACCTGACAAAACTAACATTTTCATAAATAAAAAATTAATTGGTTTATTTGTTAACAAATATTAACAAATATAAATATAATAATCAATAGTGTTTATGATTTTATTTTCAATAAAAGTCATCTTCCCAAAACAGATCAATAATTTTGGAAAATTTTAACCCCAACGCAAAAAACTTTTCTAACTTGGGTATTTCATATAAATTATATATAAATCCATTTTCACTAATAATCCACTCCTGATCAAGTCTATTCTGATATAAAAATTTTTCACCCTCAATATCAATCAAAAACATTGGACCATAAAAATTTAACATACTTCTTGTATATTCTGGAGGTGAAACTCTGCTTAATTCAAGTGGTATATCATAGGATGATTGAATTATTGAGATTTTATTTGTAAAATCTAAACCATTTTTTATTAAAAAGTTTTTGAGAAATTCGTCTTGGGACTCAACTAATAATTTTTTTTGTTTCGGATTAATAATTATTTTCATAATGGTTATTCTTTATCAATAATCACGGTTTGGATTTTAGTTGTTATAGTTGAAAATCTGAAGGGTCTATATCGCAATCATTTTCAACAAGAAGACCTTTCAATATATTTAAAGATTCGTCAAATAAATGACCCAATTCCAATAACTCAATTTCAATCTCATACTCACCCATATATTCGTTGTAAAGTTGAATTATTTCATTTAAAAATTCATACCCTTGTTCGCATAAATCATCCTCACTTGAGGTTGACCTAAGCATTTCTATATCTGAATTTATCAAAGATAATTCACTTGTGAGTTCGTCTTCCAATTTCAAAAAATCATCCCTGTATTTTTCTATACTCCTCATAGTGTTAATATCCCCTTTTGTGGATAAAATATTAATCACATAGTTAAACATATCTTCTACACTATACACATCTTCTATATTCTGACTTTCTTTGATTGTTTTTTTTACAACTCTAATTAAATCTGATTCTGTCAATCTTATTACTTTTTTCATGTCATTGTTTTTATTATAAATACTAAAATTTTATATTAAAATTTGTGGCACCTAGTTTATTTAATTGATTCATATATTTTTTTTTATCTTCAGTGGATGGTACTTCGTAAGTGTTTAAAAGTTGCCTACCATATTTTTTGAGGAATTTCAAATCCCCACCCTTTTGATTTGTAAATTCTGAAGTAAATTGAATGTGATAATAGTCCCATCCCCATGAAAGCCCATACGATTCAAACCCCATTTTTTGGGCAATTTGTAACATCTCATCTGTTGGTCTATCCCATTTGGTTCCATTCCAATGATAAACATCAACTGCATGACCATAATTATGAATTCCTAAACCCCCAGGAACCTTGCTTGTTCCTCTATCGAAAAAAATTTCTTGTTTTTCGAAATCTCTATAACTTTCTGATATCTTAAAAATAATTCCCTTCGATTTCCAATAGTCAAAAAGTTCTTTAAATTGTTTTTGGACATATGGGTGAAGTTTTTTTAGATGTTCATTTATAGAAGAATCCATTTCCTGGCTGTAAGAACTTTCTGATGAAATTTCTTCAACAAGATATTTGAATTGTGATTTAGAAATAACAAATTTCATATATCATAAATACACCCTATGAATGATTTACTTACTATAGAAGGTTAACCTATATAAAATAAGTGCCAGGGTTCTGGACCCCTTACCTTTCCTCTTGTTGTTGATTCGGTGTAAGTAACTTCAAGATTATATTTTGACGCATTATTTCTTATGCAAGATTTGACATTAGGTCTTGAATTCCACCACTCAGGGTCAGTTGAAAATATATCAAATGCCTTTCCTGTGTGGTGTTGGCTAAACCCAGGAAGGGCATTCCATTTTTGAGTATCGTCAACACCCCTAGATTGTGCCTTTTTTCCAAAATTATCGATTTGGGAGGTATAACTTCTATAATGAGATACAATATTCTGTACCGACCCAATTTCATTCGAATATTTACCTCTACAAAATTTAATTAACTTCAAAACTGAAGACTCCGCTTCTTTATTAATCCCACCACCATCTTCTCTTGTCGTACCTTCTTGATCTAATTCTTTTTGTATGTGATCAGCGGTAATTTTCAGATTATATTTTTTAGACATTCGTGAAATTAAGTCGTCAACTTCTTTGTTTTTTGTGGATGAAGAACTAGATGGTTTTGAAGTTTTTGTTTCTGGAAAATCTTCCACTTCTTCTTCATCATCCTCTGGTTTGACTAATGGTTCTGGTTTCTCTTTATGGGTATTTTTTTTACCTTCAGTCTTTGAATCTCCGGGTCTCCAACCCTCACAAAATTTATTTCTAAGTTCCGTGTTTTCAGAATGTGTTCCAGATGATCCATATTCTTGTCGAACCTTCTTCCAGGATAAACCGGCTTTAGTCACAACATTATATGGTATGTCTTTTTTACATGCAGACATACTACTATATCCTTCATGCTCCTCACCTGAGAAACCTTCGGTCAAGTAATACATGTTAAGAATTTCCCTTTTTTCAGACTCAGATATAGTAAATCTCATAATAGTTGGGTATTGGGTTTTTTTACTTATTTAACTCTAGGAACTATTTTTTTAATCAATGAAATCAATTGTGATTCACTTAGTCTAATTTGTTTTTTCATAGCGTTTTAGTCAAATTAAAATTGGGTATTATTGTCCCAACCGGAAAAGGGGAACCTTCAGGTGCTTGAGTAATTGAGGTTTGTCCTGGGTGAACCCTGACCGATTTACGTAAAGGGACTGCCATTTCGTTAAGTGGACCAAAACATTCGGCTAAATCAACCCCATTTACATTTTTAAATATTCTACATGGCATACAAAACATATTACTCATTTGATTACTTTCTCCTTCACCTATTACAAATGAACGATTAACCGTTGGTAATGTTTCCCAAGTGGGTGCTTGTGGAACTTCATCGTAATACCAAAAAAATGACCAAACAGTATTTTCTGTTCCATCGGGAGTGATAGATGGATCAGAAACCAATTCGATATTTGCAATTGAGGTTCCATTCATGACTGGACAAACCGATCTTCCTTCTCTGAATTTGTTTCCTTGTACTTCGATTATTTTTCCAGTTGGTTTCGCACCTGACGCACCACAAAAAGCAAACTTACCGTTGTATATTCTCAATGCGTGGTCAATTGAATTTTTTTTAGTTGTTTTTTTAAAAAAAGAAAATAAATTTTTCATATGTAATTATAAATATTAACAAAAACCTATTTAACCATTTGCCAGGTCAAATCCAGTTGTAAATTCTTCCTCCGTCACACCAAGAACTTTATTTTTTTCACCCCCGACAGGAATACCAGTTTCCATGTTTATTATTGATCTTGCAATTTGTTTACCATATTTATCCCAAGTTAATAGATCGGTTGTTTTTACCCCAATTTGATTTGCAACAAATGACGCATAATTGTTTGGATCATTTGACCCATGACCAGATGGTGCATATTTTTTAAATAACTTAATTAAACTCGTGGAAGTTAATCCTTTTCCAAAATAAGTATTTTTTAAATTTTTGACACCGGCCCTTACACCATACTTCATTTCTTTGAACTTGAGTTTTCCATTTACGTCACCGTTCAAACCATCCCAATCGTCCGGGGGGTTTTGAATAAGTGCCATAGGATTTTTATAAGTAATTGCCCAACCTCCGGTGGATCCGGCAATAGATGTTTGGTCCTCTTTTATGATTTCTAAGATTCTTTGTATATTTTCTTGTAGGTTCATATTAATAAATATTGTAGGATCAAAGAAATTTAACTCGATTTACTATCAAGTTCTGATCCGATGGTTTTATAGATTGGTTTATTACCATGGGGTTCTATTTTTCCAATTGGGGGATCAATTACCTCAACTCCCTGATCTTTAAATTTTTGGTAATATTTTTTGACTTTTTCTTCTTTAATATTTTTTAATCCACCCCAACCCCATGATCCTTGGATTGCAAATAAATTCGCTCTAGGAAATTTATTTCTAAGTTCTGAAACTAAACCTGGGATATTATCTTTGGAACTAAAAGCACCATTTGTCCCAATACAAATTGCAATATTTTTTACTTTTTTTGATCCGGGATGATTTTCTACCGCATCTAATAACCAATTCAATCCCATACCCCCCAACCACAATGAACGTTTGGATCCTTTGTCTGATATCAGACTAAACTTCGAACTACCGTTAGCAACATATGGTGTTTGTGAATCACCAATAACGATATTGCTTTTAATATTTTTATCATCTAGGATTGTCTCCGTTTTGTCTTTTTTGATATTTAATAAATCTGTATTTTCAAAGTTTTTATTAACTAGTTCTTCTACTATTTTTTGAAGAACTTCTTTTGTAACAACACCTGTAACTTCCATGGAGTTTTCTTCCTGGAAGTTTTCAACCGAAATTTCAGTTTCCGGACCAAATTTTCCGTCTACACCCCATTTGGGTAGCGAAAACCCAAGAAATTGTAATGCGATTTGTATCATTTCAACTCTTTTATCATATGGTATTGGTGTTGATTTTCTTTCTAAGGTACTATTTTCATCAATTAATTTTTGTAAACCCGTTACAACAATACTATCTTTTTTAGAAATTCCCATAAGATCTTTAATCCTGTCGATCTCTTCACCGATAATTTTTAGATTGGGATTCCTCATATAATAACTTAAAAGTCGTATAAATTATCGATGTCAACACAATTAAAATTACACATTTCACAGTATGATTCATAAATTTCTTGTTTTTTATAGTTATCAATAAATTTATCAACCATGGAAATTTTATCACCACTTAAATCAGAATAGTTTTCCTCCAATTCTTTTATTACTTTGAATTTTACTCCTTCCAGTAAGTCGTCAAAATTAATTTTTTCACAATCTTTTGGGTCTAAATTGTGTTTAAAGTCATCAAGGTGCTTATTTATGACATCATTCATGTATGACATCCTTCTTAATAAATAATATTGTGATTCGGAAATTAAAATTTTCATTTTTACATTAGGGTTTCTTGGTGTCTTTTTTTTAGGTAATCGTAATAATTTGTTTGAATAAACCTTTGTAACTGATTTCTGTAAGTTACAAAGTCATCGTTGTCGTCGTCATCTCTTGGATTCATTTCGCTTTTTGCGATTTGATGTGCAATTGTGTACGATACAAATGGTATAAATTCATCTAATCCTACTTTATGTGTTCCAAAAGCACCTGGTCCAGTGTCAAAAACTCTATAAATAAATTCATCGTCGTCAACATATTTTTTAAAAAGGTCTTCTATGATACCAACTCTTCTAATAAAATTGTATTGGGACTCGTTGATTACAAATTTCATATTCTATAAATATTAATTAAAAACGCGAATAACCACATTTACGAACAAAAAGATTTCGAATATAGTTTCCATATTCTTTATTAACAATGTCATACAATATTTGAGTGTCCATATTGGCTCCCCCAGTTTCACTATCGTCATGAAAAAAATCCCAATTCTGATCAACAAATATTTCAATAGATCTTCCTTTAAGATTATCAAAAAAAGACTCGGGGTTGTTGTGTTTACACCACCACGGATTATCTTCTTGTTTTTCATATCCTTTAATCTGTTTTTCAACAATATCAATAAACTCTTGGATTCGTCTAAAAATAAATAGTTGATTTTCTGTGATAATGACTTTCATATTAACTAATTAAATCTTCAAAATTTTTTTCAATGAATCGTCGTAACTTATCAAAATTTTTTTTATTGTTCTCAATGTCAGTATCGGAATCATTTAAATATGTCCATGGGGAGTGATCTATTGTCATATCTTTTGCATCATATGGTGAGTGTCCTCTTTTCAATAAATAATTATAGTCATCACTAACCCAATCTTTAATTTCTTGGTATCTTCTAATAAATTGAAATTGAGATTCTGTTATAACAATCTTCATATATTATAAATATATGAAAAACAAAAACCCCCACTTGATGAGGTGGGGGAGTTTTTAAACTTAGATACAATTAAGATTTTCCGGATATATAGTCGTCAAAGTTCACTTTTAATTCATTAAAGTATTTTTCATACAAGTATTCTTCCAATTCATCTCTAACTTCATATGCCGATTCTGGGGGTAAGTTATTTTCGTTTTTTTCTGTTTCTTCATCTTCATCCCAACTATCACCCCAATCATCATCATCGTCATCAGTGTATCCTTCACCACCGAAATAAAAACCAACTGCAGTATAAATACAAAATTCGGCAAACTCATCCCCATCATCAAAATTTTCTACTTCTTGAATTGACTCTTGAAAATAAATCATTTCTTCGAGTTTTTCTAGATCAACCCCTCGTCTTTTAAAAAAGTTTTCCTCACTTTTTAAATTATTATTTTCAATGGATTCTTTGATGAGTCGGATCAATTGAGTTTCAGTTAATCTTATAACTTTTTTCATAAATTATTCTGTTGCAAATCCAAATTTTATGACACCACCTTCATTATAAACATATGCCTCATATCTGAAACCTGTACTCGGTTTAAAATAAACCTCATCCCCAGAGTTAGGAACCTTAATATAATCGGTCGGTTTTAAATATTTTCCTTTCAAGTTTTTTGAAACCCCACCAACTGACGGAGATCCCTTAACAGTCAGAATTTCAAAATTTGTATTATCATTTTGAGTTAGTTCATACAAACCCACCCAATCTTTTTTTTCTGTGGGTGTCATATCTCGTTTTGCCAAACTTTTGACAGTACCTCCAACAGATCCGTTATTTTGATTCTCCATTTCTTGAATGGTTCTCTTAACCAACCGTACAAGTTCGGATTCAGTTAATCTTATAACTTTTTTCATAATTTATTTTATTTATAAATACAAAGAAACTTTAAAAAACAATTCAATAATTTAAACTGATTGATTGATTGGGGTAAATTTCAAATAAAGATAATTTGATTTTTTGTTTTCATCTTCCGGACCTTTAGAAGTTTGATTTAATCTTCCCAACAAATAAAACGATACATAAATGTTTCCTTGTGATTGTATTCCATACTCGGAAAATAATTGTTGGGTATTATGAGAACTAAGACCGTTGACTAAAATCATTTTCCTCAAAGATTTCATAATTTCATTTGCTTGGTCAACAGACGCTTTTCTGGGTTTAGTGGAACTATACATTGCCGATAGATCAAATCCCTTAACCTGGATGGTTCCAGATCTAATTTTATTAAAAAATTTGTTTAACATTTGATTTCCATCGTCCATTGGGCCGGCTTCAATAATTGTCCTAAAATTATTTAATCTACTATAAGTTTCCGAATCGTTGGTTATATATGTTTGTGAGTATTCTTGTTGGGAAGTTGGAGTATTTTGTGTTAAGATATAGGTTGGTTCTTTATAAATCCTTAAAAAATTATCAATCAAATGTCCCATCTCATGTTTTGTTACTTGATCGAGTGATGCAATATAATTTTTCCCATTATGAATATTAAACACGTTTAAATTTATTGATTTGTATTTTAATTCATTTAGTTGGGAAGCACTTTTTGCATATTTAACCCACCCAAAAGTTTTCGGATTGGGTGATTGATTTTTATTATAATATGATTTGTAAGAAGTAAGGGTATTAATATATTTTAAAAGTTGGGGAATAAGTTTTTGGTTTTTGAATTTTTTTCTTGTGTTTTCATCACTAAACCATTTTAAATATTCGTTTCTTGCCTTTGAAATAGATCTTTTAATATCTTCATTAATTGTGAAAGTTAATGGGAGATTTAATTGGGAACCTCCTTTCAAATACTCATTTCCCACTCTATTCCATGCCGATTGGGTAAGTTTTCCAAATTTCCCATCAACCCCATCTTTTTTTATTCCGAAGGTTCCAAGGTTTATCGATGGATAATTTTTCTTAACCCATTTTTGAAACCTGACCGTAGAATTATAATCATAAGGTTTGACTAAAGTTGATTTTTTGAAATTGTCCCAGAAAGCATCTGCGGTCTCATCAGATTGAGCAATATTTACATTACACTCATCTGCCGACGTTTCAGATTCTTCCACCAATAGAGGTTTAACGGTCCCCAGTTTTGATTCAATTAATTGTTTAAATCTAAATTTTTCCATATTAACGAAGAGTATCAGATACCGCAACGGTTCCAGATATCGGACAACTCCCGGTCGCGTGTTTCAATGTGTCACCATTCAATAGAATTGTTGCAGAAACAAATTGATTTTGACCTGAGGTGTTCATGGCATACACCAAAACCAAACTGTCTTTCATTCCAACAAAGTTATGAGACCAGGTTGAGTTTTGATGAAATTCTGATTTTGGTTTTCCGTTTTCTTTATAATAAACATAACAATCCGAACACTGGATTTTATATGTGACATTTCTTTGTGGCTCTACTTCCTTTTTTTTACATGAAAATAGTAATGAAATAAAAACCAAATATATAAGTACGTTTTTCATAATTTAACTCTTTAAAATAAATATCACGATAAATAAAAAACCCCACCTGTTAAAGATGGGGTTTTAATATAATAAATTCAAATACAGATCATATACAACTTTCAGAAAATTTAAATGTAGATAGATTTGTTGTGATTACCCTACAAATAAAGACCATACACAACTCAAAACAAACGATTGTGCGACCTTAATTTGTTGTGATTACCCTTCAAATAAAGATCATACACAACTTTAGGTTGTTATACAGCACTTTCCATCTCGTTGTGATTACCCTTCAAATAAAGATCATACACAACTGTTTTCTATTAATCGGCAAACCGTTGAGCGTTGTGATTACCCTTCAAATAAAGATCATACACAACTTGAAAAAGGAAGCGCTAACCCAAATCCCCGTTGTGATTACCCTTCAAATAAAGATCATACACAACGCGATAAGTTGTCTTCTACACTCTTCCTCCGTTGTGATTACCCTTCAAATAAAGATCACACACAACTGTGTATTTTGGAAACATAATAAATGAAAGGCTCTTGTTGTCATTATAAACCCACAAATTGAGTTTTGACCACAATTAAATTGGATGTCACACCACCCAGTTTTTGTTTCCTAATTTTCTAAATTTTCAAAGAACATTTTCTTACCTAAGTCCCGAATGTTTAAAGCCGCATTGTAATCACGATCAATTTCGCTTTTGCAGTTTTTACATTCCCAAACCCGTTGAGATAAAAGTAGATTTTCATTCACCGTACCGCAATTATTACATTTCTTGCTTGATGGAAAAAATCTATCCACTTTAATTGTGTGTTTCCCGCTGGAGACACTTTTATAAATAATCATTTCACGTAACATCCCAAGACCAGCGTCCAAAATATTTCGATTTAAGTTTGATTTTTGTTTAACGTTGGTACCAGGATTTTCAACGGTACCTTTATTTGATTTCGTCATTTCAACAAGATCCAAATCTTCCATACAAATCAAATCATATTGATCGACCAGTCTTTTGGATACATTGTGATTATAATTTTTTCTACAGTTTGATATTTTTTCTTCTAAAACATGAACTTTTTTATTCAACTTTTTCCAGTTGTTAGAGTACTTTACACATTTGTCCCTATTACTTATCAATTTTGACAAATGATTTAAATGTTGGTTCAGGTATTTTGGATTTTTAATAACTTCATTTTCTGATGTAACAATCAAAGATTTTACACCCGCATCGATACCAACCACAGACTTGACTTCCTTTTTTGAAACATCGTTCTTATATTCTACCAAAATTGACACATAGTACTTTCCATGTTTTTTGGAAATCGTATATTTTTTTGGAATTCCAATAATTGGTCTATGATATTGGACTTTGATATTTCCAGTAATTTTTGGTAAAGTTAACTTACCATCTTCTTTTATTCCGTGTTTTTGTATATTAGTATTAATTAATCGTGTTGTAAAACTTTGTTTTTGGTCATTCTTTTTTGTAAAATCCGGTGGTGTGGGACGTTTCATATCGGTCTTCGGATTGTTTTTAATGACTTGTTTATAGATTTTTGTATTATCAAAAAAATCTGACCAAGCCTTACTTAAATGTTCCATTTCATACATATAAATCTGTGAATCGTGATCATTTAAAAAGGGTGCCGATTTTCTATAATTTGTTATATGTTTATTTAATCCAAAATGTGATAAATTTGGTTTTCCACCCAGAGAATATATTTGTCGATCAAGATCGATGGTTAGGTTTCGAACATACCTTGCCGCTTGTATTGCACCCTCGATTTGTTTAATCTGGGTTTTATTGGGGTATATTCGATACTTAAACCCCTTATTTAATACTCCAACCTTTTTTTCTCTTTTCATAGTACAAATTTAGAATTAATTTTTTCAATAGTCAAATTTTTTTTCAAAATATTTTTAAAAAATATTCGGACGAAGTCCGGAACGGGTGTTCCAACCTAGGATTTCCATGTTAAAGAATTTTTTTTGACGTTTCTATTAATGTGAGAACATAGGGGCTGAAAATTTGTATAATGGTTAAGTTTAAAAACATCTTCCTTTGTGACGGCTGATGACAAAGGTATAATATGATCCAGGTCCCAACCAAAATTCAATTTTCCATTATAAAGACCATAATTATCCCAGGTCATCCAAAGTTCAAATTGGGATTCAATATGTGACTTAAACTCACCATGATCACACCCAAGAATTTCAATTGTCTTGAGTTGTTTCGATGACTTAAATTTGGACAATGATTTTCGAATTTTGGATCTAACTCTTTCCTTCAATTTAAAAATGGGATCAATCAATTTTCTTTGTTTGATGTAATCTTTGTGTTTTGCCGATAAAACCTTTCGATTATCTTTTCTATATTTTTTTCGTTGATTAGATATTGAATCTTTATTTAATACTTGATATTCTTTTATTTTTTCAAGTTCTCGAGTTTTATTTTTTGCGTAATATTTTTTTCTTTCTGCTGATCTACACAATTTACATTGTGGGGAAAAGTTATCAGATTGTCGTTTATTTTTATTAAACTCTGTGAGAACTTTTTCTTCACCACATTTTGTGCAAACCTTTTTTTCCATCTTTTTCAAAACTAAATGAAAATATCTATATTATCAAATTTTTTTCAAAAAAACCCTAAAGTTGGTCTTTCATCAAGTTATAATAATACTCGCTAATATCATCCGGAGAATAAATATTATTGGACCTTAGTTCTGATCTAATTTTAGTAATAAAATGAGCAAGTTGAGATTCGGAAACATTTTTATACATTTCAATTGGAACAAAGTTTCTACTGATCAAACCCATTTTTTGAAGTTCTCTAATTTTTCGGGATGCAAAACTATCGGCAACCGTTTCAACTTCCTTCATAAATTTTGCGGTCTCAATAACCGATATTTCATCGTTATAAAATTCATACATTTTTTCAATACCATATTTCTTATATTGGTACTGATGAGCAATCTCATGAAATATTGAAAACAATGCAACTTCCAATGAACCACGTAAAACCACATCATTAATTAATACCCCATTATGAAGGGACGCCCCCAAGGCTGCGTACTTAAATTTTGCAAATTCTATTTTATTACAATTTGAATTTTCGATGAAGTCACTAACAAAACCAACCAATTCATCTGACATATTAAAGTTTGATCTCAAGGTTTCAATAAAATCCCCATGACCGGATGTTTCTTCTTTAATAACTCGTCTGACCAGTCTAATCAACTCTGATTCTGTAATTCTTCTCATATAAGATAAATATGATATAAAAGAAAAAACCCCCAATTATGGGGGTTAATTTTAATATAATTGAAAAACATTTGTTCCGTCCGTTGAATCGACGGCAATGTATCCGACATTTTCCACAGTATAGATATAAAGTGGTGGATACTTAACCGAATACAACGGGG
>Ga0164293_10000102_pt1 | contig 56261 bp, 47 predicted proteins | sample GEODES118metaG_FD_111487 | JGI IMG/M metagenome (GOLD analysis project Ga0164293, IMG submission 111487) | Eutrophic lake water microbial communities from Lake Mendota, Wisconsin, USA - GEODES118 metaG | ecosystem: Environmental > Aquatic > Freshwater > Lake | place: USA: Lake Mendota...
ACTTCGACCTTGGCGAGGTGCTGCGGTGGGATCTTGCCGCGATGGAGCGGCTCGGCCTCAGCCCGGTGCTGAAGCGACCCTCGCTCGAGGCATGGCATCGCAACGCGATCCTGGCGCTTGGGCGTGCGGAACCCGGGGTCGCGTTGACCGTGCTTCGCGCGTTCGCCGCGCGCACCGACATCTCGGATGGACTCCGGACGCTCGCGCTGGAACAGGCCGCCCGGCTGACTCAGCGTCCCGGCGCTGGCTCGGCCGCGGGCTGAGCGGGAGCGTCCGGGGCGGGGGCGTCCGCTGGCTTGTCGCCAGGCGCCGCGTCAGGAGTCTCGGCCGGCCTGTCACCGGCCTCGTTCGCGGGGGTGGCAGCGCCGGCATCCGACGGGGTCGCCTCGGGCTTGTCCGACTTGGGTCCCTCGAGCGACTTGCGCGCCTCGGTCACGCGCGTGCGAAGGGATGTGGACGCGGGAGAGGTGTCGCCACTCAGGTCGGAGTCCGCGGCCTCGAGCGCCGCGAGCGCCTTCGCCATGGCGGCCGTCCGGTCCTCACGCGCCGTCGCCGCAAGTTTGGACCACTTCGCGTCGCCGCTTGCGGTCGCCATCGCGTCGAAGGCGTACACCTCCATCGCGGCGCCGCCGGCCCATCGCTCGTGCAGCATCGCCTGTGCCAGGTGGATCGACGCCGCGGACAGCTTCGCTCCCGCACCACCTCGTTGCACGCTGTTGGCGGCCGATTCCAGGCTGTCGGCCGACTCGGTCAGCAGAGTCTTGAGCTCGGCGGAGACCTTTTCCAGCGCATCCGCGGCGGCGCCGGCCTTCTGCATGGCGTTGCGCGAGGCCTCGGAAAGCGAGGCATTCGCCTTGGCGCGCGATGCCGTCACCGCCTCGAGCGCCTCGCGGTCGGCCTGCAGTCGCGCGATCTGCGCCCGGAACGCCTCGGCACGCTTCTGCAGGCGATCGGCATCAGGCATCAGGCTGTTGACGATGACTTCCGCGCCTGCAGCCGCGCGTCGAGCCTCGATGGCCTGCGTGGAAAGCGCCGCAGCCTCCTGCGTGAGCGACTGCGCCTCGGCCGAGGTGCGTGCGGCGGAAGCGGCGGCGCGCTTCGTCGCGGCCTGGCCCTCGAGATCGGTGGCCTTCTGGCCCTGCTCGGTCGCGATGGCCTGCTTCGCCTCGGCCTCGCTGCGCGCGGTCTGCGCCTGCGACTCGGCCTCGGTGGCCAGCGCGGTGGCGTCGTCGATCGCCTTCTGAAGGGTCTGCGCTTGCTCGTCATCACCCGAGGGCATGGCGCCCTGCAGCTGCTTGAGCGAGCGGGCGCCCTGGAGCGCGGACACGATCTGGTCTGCGGCGGATCGCTGCTTCGACTGCAGCTGCTCGATCGCCACCGCATCCAGGCGAGCCGCCTCGCGCAGCAGCTGGGCCGACGTGAGCGCCAGCGCGGCCTGCTGACCCTGCGTCGAGCCCGGAGGGTTGGACATGCTCTTGGCGGCGGATCGCAGCGCTTCGGCGCTTGTGCGGTTGGCCGCGGGATCGGCGACGGCGACGTCCGCAAGCACCTTGCGCGCCTTCGACAGGGCCTCGTCGAACTTCTTCGAGGCGGCGAGCTGGGGATCCAGCGACACCGGATCGCCGCAGCCCGTCAGGAGCGCGAGCGCGAGGGCGGACAGGGACGCGATGGAGAGCCGGCGGACCGTGTGCATGGGCGCGGCAGTCTAACGCGGCTGGGCAGCCGGGGCGGCAGGATCGGCACCGAGGTCGGGCGACTTCGGCGTCTCGAGCTTCACCGGGTAGTCGGGTCTGGGGCGGTACATGCCGCCGATCCACGCGGTCGCGTCCTCCTCCATCGACTTCTGCAGCGGGGTCGCGACGGGCTTCCAGCCCGCGATCGCCGGGTGCGGAACCGGCGCCTCGTTTCGTGGTCGGCCGAAGCCCATCAGGATGGACTCCTTCGGTCGCTCGAAGTCCAGCAGCGTCCGTCCCTGTTCCGTCCGGAAGTTCAGCAGGACCAGCAGGTTCGTGTAGGCGGTCCGCGCACTCTTGCTGTCCGTCGTGGCCAGCACCAGACGGCCGCCCGCGGGCCCGCCGTGGCACCGGCTGGTCGCGCAGTTCGGGATCAGCCAGCCGTCGTGCACGCGCTTGCGGAACAGCCGCAGGTGTTCGGGATCCTCGTCGACCCGGACCATGCCGTAGAGGTCGCGCGCCTGCATGCTGAACAGGAGTTGCAGCAGGCGCTGCGTGGACCACGTCTGCATGCCGGAGCGCTCGGGCCCCGCGGGCGGCATGCGCTCGTGGCTCGCGTAGCGCTCGCGCATCGCGGTCGGAAGCTCCAGGGCATGCCGCATGCGCGGTGGCGAGCGCAGGTCCGTCTCGAGCACGCGGATCATGTTCACGTCGTCGTCGCTCAGTCGGGGCACCAGTTCGGGGCGCGTGGACGCCTCGGCGCCGTCGCTCTTCGCGCGGGCCTTGGGGGACTTCTGGAGCAGTTCCCACTCCGCCTCCGCGCGCACCATCAGCCGTGCGGCCTCGTCGGAGTCGGCGTTCTTGCGGATCTCGCGCAGCTCCTCCAGCGCGATCTCGGGACGATGCTTCGCAAGCAGCCATCGCACGAGTTCCATGCGGACATCCCACGCATCCGCCGGAATCTTCGCGCGGAACCGAGCCAGCTGCTCCTCGAACGGCGGCTCGCGCTCCAGCGCCAGGATCTCCCGTCGAGGCAGCGACGTGCGTGCGCGCTCGATGCGCACCACCACCTCCTCGAACCCGTCCGAGACGAGCTCCGCGGGAATCGTCCGGCCGTTGCGCCAGCGCACGATCACCGGTGTGCCCTCCGGTTCGTCCAGCAGCGGGATCGCGCTCACGATGGAGTTGCGGTCGACCGTGCGCTCCTCGCCGGTGGTGGTCTTGAGGGTGATCGACGCCTCGTCCTCGCGGATCACGGTGCCACCGAACTCCTTGTAGTAATCGAGGATGACCCACAGACGGCGGGGCGGGGCGGGGGCCGCGATCGCCTCGGTGGGCGTCGCCGAGGACTGGCCGGAGCCATCCGTGGGTGCGGACGCCGGCGCTGCCCCGGACGGCGCCGCCTGCGTGGTGCCCGGAATGGGCGGCGGTTCGGGTGGCGCAGCCGGAGGATCACCGGCGCGAAGCGCGATCGCGACCATCAGCAGGGCGGTCCAGGGCATGGCGGCGCATTGTCGCCGATCCGCGCCGCGCCCGCCAGCGACCGCGTCGGTTAGCGTTGCACCCCCCAAGGAGCCTTCCCATGAAACTCGGCGTCATGAGCGCACTCTTCTCCGGTCGTCCTCTCGAGCAGGCATGCGAATTCTGCGCCATGCACGGCCTCGAGGCCATCGAGCTCCCCGTGGGCGCGTACCCCGGCAAGCCGTTCTTCGACCCCGCCAAGGTGCTTGCCAGCGCGCGCGAGCAGGACCGCATCAAGGGGATCCTGCGCGAGCATGGGCTCATGCTCAGTGCGCTCGCGGTGCACGGGAATCCGGTGCATCCGAAGCGGGGCATCGCGCGTGATCATCACGTGGCGTGGGAGACCGCGGTCAAGCTGGCGCCGAAGCTCGGCACCGACATCGTGATCACCTTCAGCGGCTGTCCCGGCGGCAGTCCGAAGGATCAGCAGCCGAACTGGGTCACCTGCCCGTGGCCGAGCGAGTTCCTCGACGTGCTGACGTACCAGTGGGATCGCGTGCTCGTGCCGTACTGGGCCGCGGCCACGAGGACGCTTGCCAGGCACGGCGTGCGTTGCGCGTGGGAGCCGCACCCCGGCTTCTGCGTCTACAACCCCGACACGCTGCTGCAGCTGAGCGAGCGCGCCACGAAGGCAAGCGGCGTGAAGGGCCGGACGCGTCTCGGCGCCAACCTCGATCCGTCACACCTGTTCTGGCAGGGCATCGATCCGGTGCTCGCGGCGAAGATGATCGGCGAGGCGGGCCTGCTCTTCCACGTGCACGCGAAGGACACCGCGCTGGATCCCCACGAGGGGCCGCGCAACGGCTACCTGGACGCGCGCCACTACGGACGGCTGAACGAGCGCAGCTGGAGCTTCCGGGCCTGCGGCTGGGGGCACGGCAGCGAATTCTGGCGCCCGTTCGTGAGCATGCTGCGTCGTCATGGCTACGACCACGTGCTCAGCATCGAGCACGAGGACGCGCTCATGAGCGTGGAAGAGGGCTTCGTGCGCGCGGTCGAGTTCCTGCAGGGCTGCCTGATCGAGCAGCCTGCGGCGAAGCCCTGGTGGGCGTGAGCGTGCGCGCGCGGGCTGCGCCGGCTCAGTCCAGCAGCGCGCCGCGGGTGCCGCTGCGCTCGAGCAGCCTCGCCACCGCCGCGCGATCGGTGTCGTTCAGGCTTCCCGTCTTCAGGGCCGCCACAAGTCGGCGCGTGTCCTGTTCGCGCTGCAGGTAGCGCAGTGAAGTGCTGGCCGCCGCCTCGGGCTCCATGCCGCTCAGGAAGTCGACGCCCTCGCGGTACACGATCGTGCTCGCCAGGCGCTTGCTGATGAGCCACTCCACGTACGGGCCCGGCAGGTCCTTCCACAGGCGGTCGCCCACGGTCTTCACGAGGGTGGCGGGCAGGTGCTCGATCACGAGGGTGCGGGCGAGCAGGCGGTCGGCGTCGCTCCAGCGGACCATGCTCGCGTGGATCGTGTCGGCCGTGGCGTTGATCGCCTTCGAGATACGAACGCTCAGCTCGGGCAGCGGCACGGTCGGATGGCGGCGGCCCTCGGCCATGAGCAGCTCGGCCTCGCTGCGGGCGAAGCCGCGCAGCTTCTCGAGCACCTCGTCCACGTAGGGTGCCTTGATCTTCAGGAACGCGTCGTCCGAAAGCAGCATGCACGCCTGAATCTCGTAGCTGGAGCAGATCACGCCGCACTTGTTCGCGGTGCTGTCCTTGATGATCACCGCGCCGCGCGCGCTGAGCTGGCGACGCGCCTCGGGCGTCAGGAACAGGTTCGCGCCTTCGGAGATCACCTTGGCGCTCGGCACGCCGTCGCTCGTCAGGAACTCGCTCCAGTTCTTGTCGTCGATCGTGGCGGGGCGACCGCCGCCTGGCACGAACGCGTCGGTCACGAGCCGGTTGTGCAGGGTGTTGCGCAGGCGCGCCCCATCCGGCTCGTCCACGCCGACCACGCGGCCGCGCGCGCCAAGCCGCGTCTTGCTGAAGTTCGCGATCGGCAGGCCTTCCTGGAACAGGCGCAGCAGTTCCGCATGATCCAGGCCATCGGGGTCCTCGCCCACGCCGCTGCCGTCGGCCACACCCACGATGCGCGCATTGGCGCCGTAATCGCGATCCAGGATGCGCATCATGTTGCCCGCCACGTCGCCATCCGGGCCGCCCGTGATCTTCACGGTGAACGGCTGCTTGCGCGGGTCGATGCCCACCGCCTTCAGCGCCACCTCCAGGAAGACGTTCACGCCCTCGCTGGTCACGCCGTAGACCTTGTGGTTGATGCCGGCACCCGGCTTGCTGCTCATGAACGCGGTCGGCAGCGCGTACTGGCGGCGTCGCGCGCGCGCCACGATCCACTCGATGTGGTCGGGCGTGATGTTCTCGTCCGGGCCGAGGTAGATGAACTCCTGGCGTCCGAGACGGTCCACGATGCGCGATCGGGTCGCCGGCTCGCCCGTGATCAGGTCCAGGATGCTGTTCACGAAGCTCTTCACGCAGCGCGTGGGATCGGCCGCGGGCTCGACCAGGATCGCGCACTTCGCGCCGCCTTCGGGAATGTCCTTGTTCTTCTGCTGCTGCGCGAAGCTCAGGCCGTACACCTCGTCGTAGAGCCTGTCGGCCTCGCGGGCATGCTGCACCGCGTCGCGCGGACGGATCACGCGCAGGCCGCCGCGGGCGATCTCCTTGAAGCGCACGTGGAAGCCGTTGTAGCCGCGGCCGTGCACGAAGAACGCGCCCCACGGCAGCTCGGGGCGCTGCTCGTCGCGCAGCAGCGCCGGGTCGAGGCGCAGCGCGAAGCCGAAGCGCGACGGCACGAAGCAGTTCGTCCGCAGCGTCGCCTCGACCGCGTCAAGCATGCGGCCGATGATCAGCGCGCCGCCGTCCAGCGAACGGTGCGACTCGATCTCGCCACGCAGCGCGGCGGTGGTGCGCGCGAAGGTGCCGTCGTCCATCGTGGCGTCGGGGTTGAAGCGCGCCATGAACAGGTCGACCACCTTCAGCGCCAGCGGCATCGCGGCCTCGGCGGCGGCCAGGATTCGGTTGAAGCTGTACGCGAGACGGTCCTTGTGCACGAGCGTCTGGTGCACGAGGTGACAGAACGCGGTGAGCGCCTCCGCGCGCGCGAGGCCGATCGGGGCGTGGCGGGCCGCGAACTTCAGGGTGTCGAAGTCGAGCCACTTCACGCGCATGAGTTCGCCGCGGACACGCTTCCAGAGCTCGCCCTTCGGATCGATCGAGGTGCCGTCCTCGGTCTGCACCACGAAGCCCAGGAAGGTCACGCTGCCGTGCGGCGGATCCTTGACCTGGTCCAGATAGGCGCGCTGGATGCTGACCTTCGCGGAGCTCAGCAGGAAGGCCACGCGCTCCAGCATGGTGCGCGTGCGCGCGTTCGAGAACGCGATCGTGATGCGGCTGTGCGTCGGCTCCGCCTCGGGCTCCAGCTCCACCTCCGTGCCGTCCGAGCCGCTGACGCGCTGGAAGAGCGAGAGATGCTTGCTCAGGCGAAGCGGCGTGAGCGTGCCGATGTAGTCCGCGGGCGCGTTGGCCGCGTAGGCGCGCACCTCGGCCTCGTTCCAGTCCAGCCCGTGCTCGCGCGCCCAACGAAGCGCGGCGTCCACGCGCGCAGCCTGCGCCGCGTCCTTGGGATTGAAGGGCACGCGCTCGCCGAACTCGAAGGTGTCCAGCACGATCGCGCCATCGGCGCTCGCATGGATCTTGGCGGCCCGCAACGAGGGCTCCATCGGCAGTCCGCCGACGATCTCCGCCAGCACGCCCACGCGATTGCCGGGCCGGATGCTGGTGAACTCGCGGCCATCCTTGCTGCGCAGCGTGATGTCGAGCGAGACGCCGCTCGCCTTCGCCGCGATGATCGCGCGCAGGTGCTCGCGCACGGCCTCGGGCGAGGTGTCCTGGAAGTACATCGGCGGCATCTGCCCGAGGAACCACGGCACCACGTGCTCCGCCGTCGACTGGAACTCGCGCGTGAGTTCACCCAGCAGGGTGGTCGCGGATGGGGCGGCGGGGGTGGCGGCAGCGGTCGAGGAAGGCATCTCGTCCATGATGCCCAACCGGGGGCGCCCCAACAAGCGCCGCGCGCTTCTGGGTCCGGTAAATGGCAGTCTTTCCCTCTTGGGTCTTCCCTTTCCAGCCGATAGCCTTGTCCGCCTTGCACTGCGTGACGATCGGAAACTTCGATGGGGTCCATCGCGGCCACCAGGCCCTGCTCGCTCGAGCGCGCGAGGTGGCAGGTCCGGGCGGGGTGGTGACCGCCGTCACCTTCGAGCCACATCCCATGCGCCTGCTGCGCCCCGAGGCGGCGCCCCAGACCGTCCAGACGCCGTCCGAACGCCGTGCGTCGCTGTTGCTGGCCGGTGCCACCGATGTGCGTGTGCTGCAAGTGAATCGGGCGCTGCTCGATCAGGAGGCTGGCGCCTTCGTCCGGTCCCTGCATGCGGAACTTGGATTCCAGGCGATCGTGGAGGGACCCGATTTCCGTTTCGGGAAGGGGCGCAAGGGGGATCTTGCCCTCCTTCGCTCGGAGGGCGAGCAGTGCGGTTTCCGCGTCGAGGTCGTCGAACCCGTGGATGTCCGTCTCGCGGACGGCAGCACCGCCGCGGCGAGCAGCTCGCTGGTTCGATGGCTGCTCTCGCAGGGGCGCGTCGACGACGCGGCACGCGTGCTCGGTCGCCCGTACGGGTTCAGCGGCCAGGTGGTCCGAGGCGATCAGCGGGGCCGCGAGATCGGCTGGCCCACCGCGAACGTGGAGTTCGGCGAGCGCCACATTCCCATGGATGGGGTCTATGCGGGCCTCGCCACGCTTCCCGATGGAACCCGCGTGCGCGCCGCCATCAGCGTGGGCACCAAGCCCACGTTCGGCGAAGCGGAGCGCACGGTGGAGGCGTTCCTGATGGATCGTCCGATGCCGCTCGATCGTTACGGATGGACGCTGCGACTCGAGTTCTCGAACTGGATCCGCGAGCAGGCGCGATTCGATGGCCTGGAACCGTTGCTGGCGCAGATGCGCCGCGACGTGGTGCGCACGCGGGACCTCGTCCCGCAGGAAGCGATGCAAGCATGAGCGCCACGACGGCCGCCGCGTACGCAACGACCGCATCGGCGCACCGCTTGGCGGAACGCATCCGTTCCGCCACGAGCCTGCTGGTCACGTCGCACGACAAGCCCGACGGCGACGCCGTGGGAAGCGTGCTGGCGCTCACGCGCGCGGCGCGCGCCCTCGGCATCCGCGCGGAGGCGTGGTTTGCGGGGCCGTTCGATCCGGCGCTCGGCGTCCTGTTCGCGGGGGATGCCGTCTGTCGCGCACCCGAGTCGATGCCGCAGGGCGACTTCGATCTCGTGGCGGTGGTCGACACCGGGTCCTGGAGCCAGCTTGAGCATCTGGGCCCGTGGATCCGGGGTCGCATGGATCGTTGCATCGGCGTGGATCATCACCGCTCGGGCGACACGGGCTTCACGGATCGCATCGTGGACACCGCGTGCGCCAGTTGCACGCAGGCGCTGGTGCCCGTGCTGGACGCACTGGGCGCGCGCTTCGACGCCCCCGGCACCGGATGCGCCGGCAGCATCGCCGAGGCGCTGTTCGCCGGCCTGGCCACCGACACGGGATGGTTCCGGTTCAGCGGGGCGGATGCCTCGGTGTTCGCGCTGGCCTCGCGGCTGCTGCGCGCGGGTGTGGAGAAGGACCGGCTCTATCGCCAACTCGAGGAGACCGCGCGACCGCAACGCATGGGACTGCTCGCGCACGCCCTGGGCGGACTGCGCTGGCTCGCGGGAGGTCGCGCCGCCGTCATGACGCTCTCGCCCGAGGACTTCTCGCGAAGCAGCGGAAGCGCCGAGGACCTCGCCGGCGTCGTGAACGCGCCCATGAGCGTGGGATCGGTCGAGGTCAGCGCGCTGCTGTCGCAGAACGAGCCGGGGCCCGTCGTGAAGATCAGCCTGCGAAGCAAGCCGCCCATGGCCCGAGGCGGCGCCTTCGTCGACGTGAATCGCCTCGCGGGCGCATTCGGCGGCGGCGGGCACGTGCATGCTGCGGGAGCGAAGTTCCGTGGCACCATGGCGCAGGCCGCCGAAGCTGTCGCCGAGGCCATCGAGCGGGCGCTCGCCCGCTGACGTTCAGGTGCCAGCCGCCGGCGTGGGCAGGGGCGTGACCTTGTAGCCCAGGCCCTCGATCGCCTTCTGCACGGCCGCGCCGGATTGTGCGTCGCGCACCGCGACGTCCGCCTGGCGCTGCTCGAGGCTCACGCGGCAGTCGACCACCCCATCCACGCGCTTCACCTTCTCGGTGATCGCGTCCACGCAGCCGCCGCAGTGCATGCCATCGACCTGGAAGCGCAGTGCGACGGGAACGGTCGTGGTCACGCGCGCGTCGTTTCCGGCGTCGCCACACGCCACGGCAAGCAGCGCCGCAAGAAGCATCGGGATCAGCGTTCGCATCACGGCATGCTAGGGGCGGTGCGCGGCCGCGGCACGCCCAGTCCCACGATCCGCAGCATCGCCGGCAGCAGCCACACGCTGCTGGCAAGGCACGCCACGCTCGCGATCGTCATGACGGCACCCAGGCCTCGCAGCCCCTGATGCTGCGCCCAGAGCAGCGTGCCGAAGCCGATCGTGGTGGTCAGCGCCGTCACCACCACCGCGCGGCGCGTGCTGCCGAATCCGGACAGCAGCCCGCCATCGATCGCGCGATGCGTGACGTGAATGCAGCTGTCGATGCCCAGACCGATCATGATGGGGATCGCGAAGAAGTTCGCCAGACTCAGCGGCACGTCCAGCAAGCCCATCACGCCGACCGTCACGCCCATGCCGGCCGCCAGGCTCAGCAGCGACAGCGCCGCCAGCCGGAGCGATCGGAAGTCCGCCAGCAGCACGATCCCCACGAAGAGCGTGGCCAGCACGCCCTGCTGCAGGAACGATCGTCGCATGAGCCGCAGCGACTCGAGGACGGTGATCGGAACGCCTGTCACGTCGGGATCCACGCGGCGCATGGCGGCCACGAACCGCTCCAGCGCGGCAGGATCCCAGACGTCCTCGACCGGATTCAGGATCACCGCCGAGCGTCCATCGCTCGAGGTGAACGTGTCGCGCATGGCGTCCGGCAGGGCCTGCCGCAAGGATCCGCGCGCGCCGGCCCCCAGCGCGGTGGCGAACTCGGCCGACCGGCTGGCCGCAAGTTCCGAGGCTCGGACCGTCTCGTCCGGGGACTGTCGCAGGGCGCGATTCAGCGCCTGCACGCCGTCCCGCAGCGAGCGGATGGAGGCCACGTCCGCGTCCGGCGCGCCCGCCAGTCCGGCGCCATCGGCCAGACGCCCCAGCGCCTGCGCCAAGCCGTCGGCCAAAGGGGGCGTGGCGATCTGTCGCGAGGAGGCCGGCCGACCGAGCGCCGCGTTCCCGATCGCCGTGCGCCACGCGGCACGTTCCGGCGTGTCCGGGCGCACCACGTCCAGCACGCTGCGCACCTGTCCGATCAGCGGTTCCTGTCGCGCGCGCTCCACCAGATCGGGAATGCGCTCGATCGATTCCGTGATGCATGCTCCGAACCACGTGGCGTTGCCGCCCGCAGCCTGCAGCTTCCGCTGCCAATCCACGCTGTCGAGACCCTCGGCCTGCAGTCGCAGAAGGTTGCTCTCGAAACGGATCCGATCCCATCCGATCCAGCCACCACCGATCGCGACGAACAGGAACGCCCCGGTCAGGAGCCAGTGCCGCAGGGCGGCACGTCCGCCGAAGGGGTCCTGCTGGCGATCGAGCGGCTCCATGAACAGGCCGCGCTTCAGCGGCTCGCGTCGGGCGCCACGGTCCAGCAGCAGCAGCAGCGCCGGCAGGGTGATCGCCATCGTGATCGCGCAGAGCATCAGCCCCACGCCGCTGACGAGGCCCAGTTCCCGCAGGCCGCGCATCGGCGCGGCAACCGCCAGCAGGAAGGTTCCCGCGCTGGTGAGCGCGCCCGCCAGCACGCTTGGCACCGCGCGACGGATCGTGTGTCGCACGCTGGCGGCGGGTCCGAGGTGGCGCAGCCCCTCCAGGTATCGCGCCACCATGTGCACGCCGTAATCCAGCCCCACGCCCACGAGCACCAGCATGAACACCACGCTCAGCAGGTTCAGGTGGCCCAGCATCAGCGTGGCTGCGCCGTACGTCAGGGCGGAGCCCGCCACGAACACCACCACGGCCAGCAGGGGCCGCTTCACGCCGCGGAAGACGATCATGAACACCACGGTGCACAGCAGCAGCGCCACCATGCTGGCGGTGTTCATGTCGTCGCTGGTCGTGCGCATCTCGTCGGCCTTCAGCACGGGCTTTCCCGTCAGGCCGATCTCGATCGAGGGGTGCGCGCGTCGCACCTTGGCGATCCGCTCGCGGATCTCCTGGAGCGGCCGCTCGATCACCGCGAGCGTCTCGAAGTCCTTGTCGGGCATCACCAGCACCAGCCGCAGCGGCCCCGGACCGGCGGGAAGCCATCGCTCGGGCAAGGCCGTCGCCAGACTCGCCGGGGCATCCGGCATTCCGCCGAGCGCACAGCGCGCAAGCAGGAACGCCTCGGCGGCCAGTTCGCGCTGGCGCGCGCGTTCCATGCCCGCACCATCGGCAAGCAACCTTTCCAGACGTTCCGTGCTCTCCTGCAGAAGGCCACCGGCGCCGGGACCCGCGGCGAGCACGGACAGAGCGCCGCGCGCCTCATGCAGTCCCGCGAGTTCCGCATCACCCATCGACCACGTCGAGACTCGGTACTGCTCCGCGCTGGTGACCGATCCTGTCGCGCCTCGCAGGTCGGGCAGCGCGCGGAGCTCCGTCACCAGCTCGCGTGTCGCCGCGGCCGCCTCCGCCTCGTTGCCGGCGGGATCAACGACCAGCAGGATGTACTCCAGGTCGCCGAAGTCCCGGAGGAACTCCCGATAGCGACGCATGTACGGCTGATCGTCGCCCACCAGCGAGTTGGTGTCCGCATCGAGCCGAAGGTGCCACGCGCTCCACAGTGCCGAAGCCAACGCCAGGATCGCCGTGCCTGCCACGATGGCGAGCGGACGCCGGGCCACCGCGGCCGCCAGGCGGTCCATCAAGCGGCGTCGCAGGCCGCGCGGGCCGCTCACGACGCGCCAGCTCCGCGCCACCATTCGGTGCGCAGATCGAAGGCGCGGCCCTGCGCGATCACCGCGACAGGCCGCCCATGCGCGGTCCATCCGTCGAACGGACAGTTGCGGCTGCGGCTGCGGAAGTGCGCCGCGTCGACCTTCCACGCGGCGTCCGGATCGATCACGGAGATGTCGGCAGGTCCGCCCTCGAACAGCCGTCCGAAGCCGGCCTCCAGCAGCCCCAGCAGGCGCGCCGGCCCGACCGTCATGCGCTCGATCACCGAGGTCCAGTCCATCAGGCCGCTCTTCACCAGCGCCAGGCCGTACATGCCGACGGCGCTCTCCAGGCCGATGCAGCCGAAGGGCGCCGCACCGAAGTCACGACCCTTCTCGCTGGCCGTGTGCGGCGCATGGTCGGTGGCGAGCACCTCGATCGTTCCATCCACGACGGCCTTTCGAAGCGCTTCGGCATCGGCGCCCGTCCGCAGCGGGGGATTCACCTTCGCGATCGTGTTCCAGCCGTCGCACGCAGCGTCGGTCAGGAGCAGGTGATGCGGACTCGCCTCGCCGCTCACGGGTTGCCCCGACGCCTTCGCGCGCCGCAGGATCTCCACGCTGCCCGCGCTCGAGAGATGCTGGGCGTGGTAGCGGCAGCCGATCGAGGCGTTCAGGCGCACGTCGCGCTCGAACATGATTTCCTCCGCGACGGCGGGCCATCCACCCAGGCCCAGCTTTGCCGCGAGCGGTCCCTCGTTCATCACCGCTTCCTGCGTCAGCGTGGCCTCCTGGCAGTGCTGCAGGAACGGGCGGTCGATCGAGCGGCACGTCGCGAGCACCCGGCGCATCACCATCGCGCTCGCGATGCCGTCACCGTCGTCGCTGAAGGCCACCGCGCCGGCCCGCGCCATCGCGCCCATCGGCGCCAGACGCTCGCCCTCGCGCCCCACGGTGGCCGCGGCCACCACGCGCACGCGCGCAAGCCCGGCCTCGGCCGCCTTCAGCCGCACGAAATCCACCAGGCTCGGAAGATCCAGCGCGGGCTGCGTGTTCGGCATGCACGCCACCATGCTGAACCCGCCCGCGATCGCCGCCTCGCTGCCGGTCCGGATGGTCTCCTTGCGCTCGCCACCGGGCTCGCGCAGGTGCACGTGCGGATCGATCAGGCCCGGGCACACCAGGCAGCCGTCCGCGTCGATCACGCGCAAGCCCGTGGTCGGGAGTGGCGTCGCGCTGATCCGCTCCACGCGTTCGCCACGCAGGAGCACATCGCCCACGGCATCGAAGCCGCGGAGAGGATCGATCACGCGGCCGCCGCGCACCAGGATCGGAGGAGCCTCGCTCACGGGTCGCGATGGTAACGGGCGAAAAACAACGCGGCCCTCCGCAGGGGAGGGCCGCGTGAAACTTCATCGAAGGAACGGATCAGCCGTTCTTGGCGCCCGCGAAGGGGCACATGCTGCCGCTGCCCGAGCCCGGGCAGCCGCTCTTGGCGCTGACCGCGCCGGCCGAGGTGTTCTTGCTCTCGCTGCAGGAGCTCTTCTTCTCGGAGCAGCTGCTGGAGCAGTCCTTCTTCTCGCTGACCGCGCCGGCCGAGGTGTTCTTGCTCTCGCTGCAGGTGCTCTTCTTCTCGGAGCAGCTGCTGGAGCAGTCCTTCTTCTCGCTGACCGCGCCGGCCGAGGTGTTCGCCTGGGTCTTGCAGCAGTCCTTCGCGTCCTTGCCCTTGCAGCAGTCCTTGCTGGTCGCGCAGGCCGACTTGTCCTTGCAGCAGTCCGACTTCTTCTCGGTCACGGCGCCGGGGCTGGCCTTGGCGTCGGTGGTCTTCGTGTCCTTGTTGCATGCCGCCAGGCCAAGCATCAGGCTCGCAGCGGCGAGAATCGCGATCTTCTTCATTGGAAGTGTCTCCTTCGTGTGCTGCGAGAGGTTCGAGGCCGACGGCAGCGGCGTCGGTCGGCCGAGTATACCGGGCCATTCCCCGCGGGGATGCAGTTTCTTTCCTAGAGTGCATCCCATGCCTGCCCCGCCGGACCAGCCCGAGGACCGCGTTTCGGGACTTCTCGTCCGCGCACGGGCCCTGCCGCCGGTTCCCGGGGTCTACCTGATGAAGGACGAGGCGGGCGTTGTGCTCTACGTCGGGAAGGCCAACCGTCTTCCGGACCGGGTCTCGAGCTACTTCCTGCCAAGCACCGATCTGGGGCCGCGGAAGCAACCCCTCATCGGGCTGGTCGCCGAGTTCGACATCATTCCCTGCGAGGGCGAGTGGGAGGCGCTGCTGCTGGAGGCCCGGCTGGTCAAGGACTTGAAGCCCAGGTTCAACGCGAGATTGCTGGACGACAAGACGTACCCGTACCTGGCCGTCACGATTCGGGAGGAGTTTCCCGGGGTCCACATCACGCGGGATCCGGGGCATGAACGGTTCCGCGGGGCCCGGATCTACGGACCGTTCACGAGTGGCGCGGACCTTCGACACGCGATCCAGTTGCTCCAGCGCGTGTTCCAGTTCCGCACCTGCGATCTGGACCTGCGCTCCGAGGATCCGCGGAACCTCGACTTCCGTCCCTGCATTCTCGCGAACATCGACCAGTGCACGGCACCGTGCGCCAACCGCATCTCGGCCACGCGCTATCGGCAGGACGTGGATCGCTTCTGCCGCTTCCTCGAGAGCCGCCGCGCGGACATGCTTCGCGAGCTGCGCGCCGAGATGGAGGCGGCGAGCGCCGAGCGCCGCTACGAGGCGGCCGCGGTGCTGCGGGACCAGATCCAGGCCATCGAGAAGCTTGACGAGCGCGAGCGCCGCGGACGCGCGGGGGAGTTCGACTGGCAGCCCGAGGTGACGATCTCCGCGAAGGATCCGCGCGCGGGATGCCGAAGCCTGCAGCGCGCGCTCGGCCTGGAGACCGAGGTTCGGTGCGTCGAGGCCGTCGACATCGCGCATCTCGGTGGTGGCGACACCGTCGGAAGCCTGGTCTGTTTCGTCGACGGCCGGCCCTTCAAGGACCGCTACCGTCGGTTCCAGGTTCGCACCGTCTCCAACGACGACTATCAGGCGATCCGCGAGGTGGTGAGCCGTCGCTTCCGCGATTCGGACCGTGCGCCCGAGCTGCTTCCCGACGTGCTGCTGATCGATGGTGGCCCCGGACAGCTCGCGGCCGCGCTGGAGGCGCTCGCGCAGTGCCCCGTGCGTCCGCGGCTCGTCATCGGGCTCTCGAAGCGCGAGGAACTCATCCACATGCCGGACGACCCGGAGCCGATGCGGCTTGGACGCACGCACGCCGGTCTGCATCTCTGCCAGGCGATCCGTGACGAGGCGCATCGCTTCGCCCAGCACTATCACCACCTGCTGCGGCGCAAGCGCATGCTCCCGCCCGCCTCCCCGCGCGCGCCCAAGGGTCGGAAGGGCCCGTCGGGCGAAGCTTCCTGAGCGGGGGCGCGTTCCGCTACGCTTGGGCGCTCCGCTCCACGGACACCTGCGCGTGAATCACCGCCGCCGACAACGAGCCCGTCACCACGAGAGCGCCGAGCGCGAGCACGGCGGGGGGCACGGTCCGCGCATCGACCATCCGCTGGTTCCCAAGGGAGAGCACGAGGTGCTGTCGAGCGCCGAGGCGGTGCGCGAGTTCGCGTCGCACGTGCGTGCCGAGGGCCTCGTCGCGTTCGACACCGAGTTCATCGGCGAGGAATCCTTCCGGCCGCGCATCTGTCTGGTGCAGGTCGCGACCACGGCGCGCGTGGCGCTGATCGATCCGCTGGAGGGGGTGGACCCTCGACCGATCTACGAGACCGTGGCCGATCCGGCCGTCCGAACGCTCGTGCATGCCGGCGAGCAGGACATCGGCGCGGTGCGAGACGCGCTGGGCGGCGCGGTGGCGAACCTGGTCGACACGCAGATCGCCGTCAGCCTGCTCGGGCTTCCATGGCCAAGCAGCCTCGGAACCACGCTGGAGCACTTCGCGGGACTGCGCCTGGGCAAGGCGCACACCTTCACCGAATGGGATCGCCGGCCGCTCACGGCGAGTCAGCTGCATTACGCCGCCGATGACGTGCGCTACCTGCCGATGGCGTGGGATGCGGTGCGCGCGCAGCTGGAGGCGCGCGGTCGACTGGCCTGGGCGGTGCAGGAGAGCGAGGTGCAGCTTGCCGGCGAGCTGGAGTTCGACCCGGATCGCCAGATGCGGCGCGCAAGCCGAGGCGAGAACCTCCGTCCCGCGGCCACCACGCTGCTGCGGGAACTCGTGCTGCTTCGTCGCGAGATCGCGCGCGAGACGGACCAGCCGCAGCGCGTGGCGATTCCCGACGTGGCCCTGATGGAGCTCGTCCGGCGCAAGCCCGAGCGCGCCGACGCCGTGCGCGAGATCCGTTTCCTGCCGCGTCCGGTCGCGGGACGGTACGGCGAGCGAATCGCCGAATGCGTGCGGCATGCGCGCGAACTGCCGCCGACCAAGGACGAGCATGCGCGCCTGCTCGAGGACGCCGCGGTGCGTGCCCGGATCGACTCGATGTGGCTGGCGCTCCAGATCCGTTGCATGGCGGAGGATCTGGCACCGAACCTGCTGTGCAGCCGAAGCGAGTTCACCGACTGGTGCGCTGCGCGCATCGCGCTCGATCGAAGGCGCCGCCGTGGCGAGGCTGGCGGCGATGCCCCGGCGCCATTCCCGGCCGACGACTGGCGCACGAAGGCGGTCGGAGCCTGGCTGCAGGACTTCGTCGAGGGGCGTGGCACGCTGAACATCCGCTGGGATTCGGAGGCCGGTGCAATCCGGCCGGTCGACTGAAACGAGAAGGACCTTTCCATGGAACACCTGCCTCTTCCGCGTCGCGAACTTCTCGCATCGATCCCGGCCCTGCTGGTCGCGCCGGCCGCGATGGCGCAGGTGGCGCCCGCGGGGCAGGCGGCTCCGGGCGGGGGTCGTCCACGCATCCGACCGACGGGCGGACAGGAGGGAATCACGTTCCCCTTCGCGATGGCAGCTTGCTGGGCCGACGATTTCGGGGCGCTTTCCGACCTTCGGCTTCATGCGCGCATGGACTGCACCATCGGGGTCCGGACCGCGCGCCAGCCAGCCTCGGACGACGAGTCCTGCGCCATGCTGCTCTCGATCGGCGCGGCGGCGGAGTGCAGCGCGATGCTCGCCAGCGCCAGCATGGCTGGTTCCGGCATCCTGTACATGCCGCCGAAGGAGTCGGGTGACCTGGTGCAGCTGTCAGTGAAGATCGGCCAGGTGAAGAAGGGATCGAACCCGGATGCGGTGCGCAGTGCCGCCGGCATCTTCGCGCGCCCCGATCCCTCGGGCGCGTTCGATCCCGCATGGACCCCGACCCAGGAGATGCAGGACAAGGTGCGCCTGTCGATGAGCGACCAGAACTGCACGGCCGTGATCGTGCCCCCGGATCGCAAGGCGGACTTCCTGAAGAACCTTCGTGCGCTCGCGAAGGCTTCGCCCGCGATCGCGAAGGCGATCGGGGAGCCTGAACGCTGGGAAGCGGGCTGCACGCCCGTCATCGTGGGTCGCGGCCCGGCATCGTCCATGCAGACCGCGATCACGTCGGGGCGGACCATGCAACGGGCGGTGCTGTTCGCGTGGCAGGCGGAGGCGTCGCTGGACCTGCGCGTGATCCTTCCAGGCGTGTTCGAGGCGGCTTCCGCGCAGGGAGCCGAGGCCACGGAGGCCGCGAAGACGCTCTCGCTCATGCTCGCGGCACCTGGTTTCGAGCCCATCGCCGTCGGTCGGCTCGGCAAGCTTGTCGACCCCAAGCCGCGCGCCGTGCCTCCGTACATGCGCATCCTCGAGCCCACGCTGGAGGCGCCCGAGGTGAAGGCGCCTGCCGCCAAGCCCGTGGAGGGCTGAAGCGCGCGAGGGCCACCGGTCGTCGCGGCGCCACGACGGCCCCGCGCCGTCCGGGATGCTCACTCGCCCACGCGCAGGTCGACGAACTTGCGCCGCCGGATGCGCTCGTTGCCCAGCTGCCCGCATGCCGCCATCGCGTTGCGGCCCTTCGTGCCGCGGCGCTTGCAGAACTGGCCGTTGGCGATCGCGCGCGACACGAACGCGGCGGTCTCCGCCTCGGTCGGCGCGCGCCAGGGGCTGTCACGCCGCGGGTTGTAGGGAATCACGTTCAGCGAGCACTTGATCCCGCGCAGCAGGGCGCAGACCTCGTCGCAATGCTCGGGCGCGTCGTTCACGCCCGGGATCAGCACGTACTCCATGCAGAAGACCGCGTTGCGGTGCACGGGCCACGCGCGCAGGGCGTCCAGCACGCCGGCGACGGGCTCGGCGCGCGTGATCGGCATGATCTCGGCGCGGATCCTGTCGTTGGGCGCATTCAGGCTGAACGCGACGTTCAGCTTCCGGAAGCCGGGTTGCTCCGCGAAGCGCGCGAGTTCGCGCACGCCGGCCGCGCGACCCACCGTGCTCACCGTGATGTTGGCCGTCGGCACGCTGGGTCCGTGGTGATCCGCGAGCACGCGGATCGCCTGCAGCACGTTGGCCATGTTGTCGGTCGGCTCGCCCATGCCCATGAAGACGATGTTCTTGATGGGGAAGCCGCGGCCACCCTCGAACGGGTTCTCGACCAGGTGCCGCGCCGCGAACCACTGCGCCACGATCTCGCCGGGTGTCAGGTTTCGCATCAGGCCCATCTGCGCGGTCTCGCAGAAGCCGCAACCCATCGCGCAGCCCACCTGGCTGCTCACGCAGAGCGTCCGCGTGATCCGGGTATCGCGGTACATGGGGATCACCACGCTCTCGGTCTCGAGGCCGTCCGGCATGCGCAGGGTGAACTTCACCGTGTCGTGATCCACCAGCGTTCGCCCGATCTCGGGATCGCGATCCTCCACCCACGATGTCGCGCGGCGACCTTCGCGGAAGAATGCGGCGTGCGCCGCGCGCGCCTGCGGCCGCAGCACCCCCAGCGCGGCGGCGGCCGCGACGGTCTCCTCGAGGGTGTGGGCCATCAGCTGCATCGTCCCACTGTAGCGGCACGCGCCGGGAATCCGGAACGCACGCTCGGGAACTGGGCGATGCCGGCCGCGTCTGCCTACCATGGTCGCCCCATGCACCTGAAGCGAAGCGACCACGAGCACGGACCGCCGATCGTTCCCGTCACCTTCCATCTGGAGGACCCCGAGGGGCTGACCGGGACCGGCCAGAAGGAGTGGCAGCTCATGGGTGGCGAGGGCGAGAGCCTGCTGGAACTCGCCATGGACCATGGCATCAACATCGAGCACGCTTGCGGCGGCGTGTGCGCCTGCAGCACCTGTCACGTGTACGTCGAGCAGGGCATGGATCAGCTCACGGAGAGCACCGAGGCCGAGGACGACCGCGTGGAGGAGGCCCCGGCCATCCAGCGCAACAGTCGCCTTGCCTGCCAGTGCGAGATCAAGGGCAAGGGCCCGATCGTGGTTCGCGTTCCCGCGTGGAACCGCAACGCGATCAAGGAAATCCCGCACTGAACCCCATGGCTGGCCCCGACGCGCTGCACTGGCTTTCCGTCGATCGTCTGGCCGAGGCGCTGGTGGAGGCTCACCCCGACGTGGATCCGGTCTCGGTCAGTTTCCCGAGGCTGAAGTCGCTGGTCATGGCGTTGCCCGGCTTTCGCGAGGAGCCGGGACATCCGTGCAACGAGCGCATCCTCGAAGCGATCCAGCAGGCCTGGATCGACGAGCGCGACTGAGTCTCACAGCAGCGGGCTGAGCAGGCCCGCGGTGCTCTCGAGCAGGCGCCGTCCGAGCGGCCGCAGTTCCCACGTCGCACGATCGACCCGGAGACTGCGGGACATGTAGGTCTCCTGCAGCTGGCGCAATCGTTCGCAGAACGCGGCGTCGTAGACCAGGACGCCCATCTCGAAGTTGATCTCGAAGCTCCGGCGGTCCAGGTTTGCGCTCGTCACGACCGAGGTCATCCGATCCACCACCATTGTCTTCGCGTGCAGCAGGCCGCCCGTGAACTCGTGGATGGTCACGTCGGCGTGCAGGAGGTCGCCGTAGAAGGCGCGGCTGGCGCGCTGCACCAGCCAGGAATCGTTGCGTCGAGGCACCACCAGATGCACGCGCACGCCGCGACGCGCCGCCACCGCGAGTGCCGCCTGCATGGGCGGGTCTGGCACGTAGTAGGGGGTGGTCAGCACGATCTCCTCGCGCGCCAGATGCACCGCGGCCTGCAGCAGCGTGGTCATGGAGTCGTTGCCGAAGTTCGGGCCGGTCGCGACCACCTGCGCGGTCATGCCCGACGCGTCGAATTCGGGCTGGACGTTCAGGGTCGGATCCAGATCCTCCTGATGCTCCATGTACCAGTCCTCGACGAACACCAGCTGCAGTTCGCGCACCAGCGGTCCGCGCACCCGCACCATGCAGTCGACCCATGGCGCGTAGCGCGCCTTGGGCGCGAAGCTCGCGTCGGCGACGTTCTGGCTGCCCATCCAGGCGATCACGCCGTCCACCACCAGCAGTTTCCGGTGGTTGCGGATGTCCAGCCTGGCCACGGCAAGCCGCAGCAGCGACACGGGCAGGGCTTCGGCCACGCGCACGCCACCCGCCTCGAGCGTGCGGCGCAGGTCGCTGCGAAGGAAGGCCTTGCTGCCCACGCCGTCGACCAGCAGGCGCACGGTCACGCCGCGCTTCGCGGCCCCGAGCAGCGCCTGCGCGATGCGCTTGCCCGAGGCGTCGAGCAGATAGATGTAGGTCAGCAGGTGCACGTGCGCGCGCGCGGCGTCGATGTCGCGCGCCATCGCGTCGATGTTCGCCGCGCTGTCGCCGCTGAGTTCCAGCGCATTGCCCGCAAGCGCGGGGCCGTGGCTCACCGACTCGGCCAGTCGCGCCAGCTGGGTCTGCCCGGGGTCCAGCCGAAGCAGTCGGGCACGCGGATCACCCGGTGCGTGCACCTCGGGCCGATCGACTTCCCGAAGGATCGCGGCATGACGGGCAGCCCGTCGCCGCCCGAAGTTGTTCTCGCCCACCAGGAAGTACGCGATCAGTCCAGCGACTGGAATGGCGATCACCGCGAGGATCCATGCCATCGCCACCGAGGGTCGGCGCCCCTTGCGCACCAGCACCAGGCAGGCCACGAAGAGCCGCAGCGCGAATTCGGCAAGCAGGAGAGAGGGGTGCAGGCTCACGCGCGCACCACCGCGCCGCTCATCCCAGGATCGCCACGACCAGGAAGCGCTTCTCGCCGCGCGGAAGGTCCACGCGCACGGTCTCGCTGATGCGCGCCTTCATCAGCGCGACGCCCATCGGACTGGTTGCGGTGACCTCGATCACCTCGTCCGGACCGCCGTCCTCGCTCAGTTGGCCCACCAGGCGGTAGACCTCCTCGCGACCGTTGCCCACGTCCTTCAGGCGCACCGTCGCGCCCAGGAACACCATGTCGGTCGGCACGTCGATGGCGCCCGCCACCTGCGCGCGCGAGAGCTTCGCCTCGAGCTCACGGACCTTGGCCTCGTTCATGGCCTGGTCCTCGCGTGCCGCGTGGTAGTCGGCGTTTTCCTTCAGGTCACCCTGCGCACGGGCCTCCGCGATGCGCTGGGCAATCACCGGGCGGAACTGGATGCATTCCGCCAATTGCGCCTCGAGGCGCTCCTTGTCAGCCTTGGACATGAGTTCCATGGTGGACCTTGGCCGAAGGCTAACGGTCCGCAGGGCAGGGGGCAACCGGAGCCCGCGGGCGCACCACGCGCCAGGTTCGAACCCACGCGAGCGTGGCGAACGAAAGCACGATTCCAAGGCCCACCCAGGCCTCGTCAAGCCGCATGCTGGCGTCCGGGATCGTCAGGCTGAGGGGGCCAAGCACCGGCCCGAGTGCCCATGCCGGTGGCTCGGGAAGCCCCGCGCTCCGGCACGCGATCTCGAGCGGCAATCCAAGTCCCGTGATGCCCAGACACACGAGCATCGCGCGTGTCCGCGCCCTCGCGGCCCCTGACGCGAGCGCGGCGGCCACGAACGCGGCGACCACGACGCTCCAGGCGATCATCAACGCGTCGATCATCGCCAGTCGTGACGGCGACCACGCGGTCGTCAGGCGCAGTGGCCACAGCACCACCTGGGCGAGGGTCGTGATCGTCAGGAGGTCCAGCACCGTGCGCCGCACCGGCCAGCGTTCCCGCGGACCGGAAAGCCGCAGCAGCGGCCACGCGGCGCAGAGCCCCACGCCCAGTGACGCCACCATCAGTCGAATGCCGGGCGTGAAGCCCGCGATGGTGGGGTGCAGCGGCGCCTGCGGTCCGATGCAGATCAGCCAGGAACCAAGGATCCAGAGCGCCGCGAGCAGGACAAGGCCGCGGGGGGGTGGCATGGCATGCAGCCTATCGGCTCAGCGCATGCCGACGTAGTCGTTCAGGAGGTCGATCTGGTCCTCGCAGGTCGCGTCGATCCGACCACCGTGATCCTGCAGCCATGCGAGGTACTCGAGCTTCTGTCGGGCTGGGACCTCGGCTGCGCCTTCGCGACCGGGCGCGCGGCCCCACTTGATCGTGCAGTTGCGCATCGTCTTCAGGCGAAGACATCCATCCGCGGGCATGCCCGACAGGTCGATCCACGCGATCTGACTCCGCCAGGGTCGCTCGTCGATCAGGCGGGCCAGCGCCATGGCGGCACTCACGTCATCCCCGGGCCACGGAGCCCCGTAGGAGGTCGGTCGCGGATGTCGCGCGCCTTCGATGCGCAGGAACCCGCGCGGGGCCGTTCCCGCCTTGTAGCAGCGAGGCAAGAGGCGTCCGCGCATGTCCACCAGGTAGTCGTATCCATCCTCGCGGATCACCGCGAACGGCGTGGCCCAGGTCGCCTCGATCGACACCTCGTCGGCGCCCGAGCGTCGCACCTGGCGGATCTCCTCGAACCAGCCTGAAGCCAGCAGCGCCTCGCGGGCCGCGGCCAGGCCGGAGCGATCCATCGGCGAACCCGAGAGAGGCCGATCCACAAGCTCGGCCAGCGGCGACAGATCGCCATCCGTCATCCACGCGGGCCGATCCTCGAAGACCACGCGCATCGGTCCCTCGGGGCGCATCGAGAGTGCCTCGGCCCGCAGGGCTGGCACGCCCAGGGTGAGTCCGAAGGCCACCGCCACGATCACCGTGGTCCAGCTTCCGGCCACGAGCAGGGGCTTGACGGAAGCGAAACGATCCGAGCGAGGGGTACTGGTCCGAGTGGACTTCGAGCGACGCCGTGCCATGGGGTCGAATATCGGCCGTCGCGCGTCCCGGCGTGGAATTTCGGCGCTCTCAGGTGCGGACCGCGGCGCCGCCCCGGGCGAGGGCTCGTTCGGCCAGCGACATCACCAATCGCTCCATCGGAAGGCCGGCGTGGGCTGCTGCCTTGGGTACCAGCGAGTGATCGGTGAACCCTGGCATCGTGTTCGCCTCGAGGAACCAAGCCCCGCGCGCATCCAGCATGAAGTCCATCCGGGCCACATCGCGCAGTCCCAGTCGCTTCCACGCGGCCCGGGCCCACTGTCCGATCGCATCCGCCACGCCCTTTGGCAGCTCCGGATCCAACCGGTATTCCGTGTCGTCGCGGTTGTACTTCGCCTCGTAGTCGTACAGGCCGCACTTGGGTCGCACCTCGATCAGCGGCAGTTCGCGATCTTCCAGAAGCCCGATGGTGAGTTCGCGGCCCGCGATGAAGGACTCCGCCAGAAGGAGGGGTCGCCGCGGGTGCAGCTCGGCGCGGGCGCGCTCGGCGTCGGCCACCGTTGCGCACACGCGAAGGTCCACACTGCTGCCGTCGTCGCAGGGCTTCAGCACCAGCGGAGGGGAGAGTGTCAGAGGGTCGCCCGCTCGCAGCACCTGGCTGTCGGGCGTGGGTACGCCCACCTCGGCCACCGCGCGCTTGCTGGCCGGCTTGTCCATGGCCAGACGAGCGGCAGCGGGAGCGCAGCCGACGTACGGGCGGCCGTCCCGCTCCAGAAGTTCCTGCAGCACGCCGCCTTCGCCCCATGGACCGTGCAGCACCGGAAAGACCACGTCGCCAGGCATCGCGCGGAGCTCCTCGAGCCCGGGGCGATCGATGGTCTGCTCGTGCACCACGGCACCTGCGCGCCGAAGCGCGGCTGCCACCATCCCGCCGCTTCGCAGGCTGACTTCACGCTCCGCATCCGGCCCGCCCTTCAGCACAAGCACGTTCATTGGATCGCTCCCGTCCGGTCACCGCGTCGCCAGATCACGACTTCCGTCTGAAGCTCGACGCCCTGCGCCTCGCGCACCCCCTGGATCACGCGCTCCGCCAGGCGCAGCACGTCGGTCGCGCGGCCCGTGCGAGGTTCCGGCACGTACAGGAAGTTCGCGTGCTCGGCGCTCACGGTCGCGGTGCCCTCGGTCAGTCCCTTCATGCCGCTGCGATCGATGAGCATGCCCGCACTCACGCGTTCACCGCTGGCCAGCGTCGGATTCCGGAACATGCAGCCCGCCGAGTGCGCGGCCATGGGCTGCGACCCGGACTTGTACGCCATGATCTCCTTCAGGCGGGCGCGGATCGGCTCCTGATCACCGGGCTGCAGCTGGAAGTCCGCGCGCACGATCACGCCGCGCGGCATGTTCGTGTGGCGATAGTCGAAGCGGATCGCGCCTGCAGGCAGGTCCTGGGCGACGCCGTCCGGCCGCATCAGCCGAACGCATGAAGTCACGTCCCCGATCGCGCCGAAACGTCCGCCTGCGTTCATCCGCAGCGCGCCGCCGACCGTCGCGGGAATGCCCGCCATCGGACAGAGGCCGTCCAGCGCCGCGCGCACGCTCGCATGCATCACCTTGGCCAGATCGGCGCCTCCACCCGCGCGGACCAGATCGGCACGGCCATCCACGCCGATCGTGAATGCCTCGAAGGCCGGCTGGTCCAGCTTCACCACCACGCCATCCACGCCCTCGTCGGCGATCAGCAGGTTCGCGCCATCGCCCAGCACGCGCACCGGCAGGTCGGCATCCGCGCAGCGGCGCAGCAGCGTGGCGAGCGCCTGTTCCGAACGGGGTCGAACCAGCGCGTCGCAGTGTCCGCCGACGCCGAACCACGTGTGCTCGCGCCCGATCGGCGCATCGAGCGTCAGCTCGGCGTCCAGATCCGCGCAGAGGCGTTCGACTTCAGGCCGCATGATCTCAACGGGCATCGCCGACACCGGTTGCAACCAGTTCGCGGGCCACCCGCCACACCCCGCCGGCGCCCATCGTCACCAGCACGTCGCCCACCTGCAGCGAGGCCCGGGCCCGTTCCAGCGCCGCATCCAGCGATCCAACGGCCAGGGCGCTTGTGCCGGCGGCACGCACGCGCTCCGCCAGCATCTCGCTGCTCACCTTCGTGCGCTCCGCCTCCGGATCACGCACGAAATGGATGTCGGGCAGCAGCACCAGATCGGCGTGGCCGAAGGCGGTGGCGAACGCGTCCATGAGCAGGCGCGTGCGGCTGTGCTGGTGCGGCTGGAACACGCACACGAGCCGTCGTGGCGTGGTCGCCTCGCGGATCGCCTGCAGGGTCACGCGGATCTCGGTGGGGTGATGTCCGTAGTCGTCGAACACGCGCACGTCGCCGAACGGCATCCGTGCCAGCCCCACGAACTGCTGCCGGCGATCCAGTCCCGCGAACGATTCGAGCGCCCGCTCCACGGCCTCGCGTGACGCACCCAGTCGCAGCGCGATCACGCCGGCCGCGGCGCCGTTCAGGGCGTTGTGCGCTCCCATGAGACGTGGGCGCCAGGCCAGCGACACCGCGCCCGCGCGCGTCACGCGCACGCTGCCGTCCTCGAGACGCTCCACGCGATGCGTGGCCTGCGCGTGCGTTCCGAAGGTCTCCACCGTCGCCGCGATGCCGCGCGTCACGCGCTCGCGATGCGCGCCCTCGTGCGCGATCAGCAGGAATCCGCCGTCGCGCGCCGACGGCAGCGACGCGGCGAACTGCTGGAAGGCCTCGATGACGTCCTCCAGCGAGCCGTAGCAGTCCAGATGCTCGGCCTCCACGTTGTTCACGATCGCCAACGCGGGACGCAGATGATGGAAGGATCGATCGAACTCGCAGGATTCGGTCACCAGCAGTCCGGGCTGGCCCGCGCGTGCGCCGCTCGGCACGCGCTCGGCGCCCGGGCGCGCGTTGCCGCCCAGCGCGGCGCAGGTCGCGCCCGCGATGAAGCCTGGATCGAGTCCGGCCTGCAGAAGGATCCATGTCAGCAGGCAGGTGGTGGTGCTCTTGCCATGCGTGCCCGCCACCGAGATGCCGGTGCGCACGCGATGCAGTTCGCCGAGCATCTGCGCGTAGGTCCGCACGGGCACGCCTCGCTCCATCGCGGCGCGCAAGGTCGGATGCGACGCGCCCACGGCGGCCGTGGCCACCACCAGCGCCGCGTCGTCTGGGATCACGCCGCCGGGACCCTCCGCGATCGGGATGCCGTCGGCGCGGAGGCGGTCCGCCGTCTCGCCACCTTCGCGATCCTCGCCCGCCACGCGTGCACCCGCGGCCAGCAGCAGTCGGGCCAGGCCGCTCATGCCCGTGCCGCCCGCGCCCACCATCCACACGCGGCTTCCCCGAAGCGTGGGGAGGGGAGCGGTGGCCGTGGCAGGACGCATCGAACGCATCGTAGGGGCTGCGGAGGGGCTGCTGGAGAGGTGGTGGAGGGGGGCGGCGCTCACGCCCCGACCATCGGCACGTTGCCGCGGCGATCGTGAATGCGCGGAGGGTTCCCGGCCCGTCCGTACAATCGATCCGATGTCCGACGCGGCCGCGAATGTCCGAGCGCAGGTTCTGGTGATCGACGACGAAGCGGAGCACGCCCAGACGATGGCGGACACGCTGCGGAAGCCCGGTCACGTCTGCACCGTGGTGCACTCCCTGAAGGAGGCCGAACCCGAGCTCCGCGACGGGAACTTCGACGTGATCGTCACCGACCTCGTGATGGACACGCCCACGGCGGGCCTTGAGGTTCTGAAACTCGCCAAGGCCCACCAGCCCGACGCCGAGACGATCCTCGTGACGGCCCATGGCGACGTGCCCACCGCGAAGGCGGCCCTGCAGGGAGGCGCCTACGACTTCATCGAGAAGCCTCTCGACGTGGTGGTCTTCCGCAACCTGGTCCAGCGCGCCGCCGAGACCGTCCTGCTGCGCCATCAGAACGCGTCCCTGCGCGGACAGGTCGACGCCGCGTTCGGTTTCGAGGGCATCATCGGCGAGTCGGCCGCCATCCGAAAGGTGATCGACACCATCCGGCAGGTCGCGCCCAGCACCATTCCGGTGCTGATCACGGGCGAGAGCGGCACGGGCAAGGAACTTGTCGCGAAGGCGATCCACCAGCATTCCAGGCGCCGCGAGCGACGCTTCGCCACCTTCAATGCGGCGGGCCAGAGCGAGAGCCTGCTCGAGGACCAGCTCTTCGGTCACGTGCGCGGCGCCTTCACCGGCGCCGACCGCGACCGCGAGGGCGTGTTCGAGTACGCCGACAAGGGCACGCTGTTCCTCGACGAGATCGGCGACATGCCGATGACCATGCAGCCGAAGCTGCTGCGCGTGCTCGAGACCGGCGAGGTCATCCGGCTTGGATCCAACGAGCCGCGCAAGGCCGATGTCCGCTTCATCAGCGCCACCAACCAGAACCTGAAGGAGGCGAGCGCGCAGGGTCGGTTCCGGCAGGACCTGTACTTCCGGCTGAAGGGGGTGGAGATCCACCTCCCGCCGCTGCGTGAGCGCCGCGAGGACGTGCCGGCCCTGGTGCGCCACGCCGTGGGCAAGTGGTGCGCCGACCTGGGCCGTCCGCGTCTCGAGGTGGGCGACCCCGCGATGATGCGCCTGATCGCCTACGCGTGGCCGGGCAACGTTCGCGAACTGCTGAACGTGGTGCATCGCATGGTCGTCACGGGCGGCACGCGCATCGAGCTCAAGGACGTGCCCTCCGAGATCCGCGAGAGCGAGGGCGAACGGGCCTCCGAGGGCGTGGGCAGTCTCGCGGGCATCGGCCTCGATCGTCTCGAGAAGGAGGCGATCCGTCAGACGCTCGCGATGACCAACGGCAACCGCGAGCAGACGGCCGAGCTCCTGGGCATCGGCGAGCGCACGCTCTACCGCAAGCTGAAGGAGTACGGCCTGCGCTGACCGCTTGCGGTCGGCGTCCCGCCGCTCCACACTCCCACGCACATGCCCTGGATCCTCTGGCGGCATCTCCTGTCGGAACTGCTGAAGGTGCTCCTGCTCACGGCGTCGGTCATCGTGGTGGTGGTGGCGTTCGGTGCCGCCATCAAGCCGCTCGCGGAGAGCTCGATCGGGCCCGGAAGCGTGCTCAAGTACATCGCGCTCGCGACCATCCCGATGATGCAGTTCGCGCTGCCGTTCGCCGCCGGCTTCGCGGCGACGATCGTGATCCATCGCTTCGCGGCCGACAACGAGCTGGTCGCCATGGCCGCCAGCGGCCTGCGGCATCGCTCGATCATCGCCCCCGTCGCCGGGGTGGGTGTGGTGCTCTTCGCGATCATGCTCTGGCTGGTCAGTTCGGTGGTGCCGCGCTTCTGGGGTCTCATGCGCGAGACCATCGCGCAGGACGCCGCGTCGGTCTTCGTGGCCGCCGTGCAACGTGGCGAGGCCCTCGAGGTCGGCGACATCACCCTCTATGCCGACGCCGTCGAGGTGGAGCCGGCGCCGCCCGACACGGGCGCCTCGCAGCGGCTTCGCCTGGCCGGCGTGGCCGCGGTGAAGCGCGGACGCAGCGCCGACGGCGCGACCGAGGTCCTCTCCGAGTTCGCGATCGTCGACGTGCACCGCCGCGAGGGCGCCACCGTGATGAAACTCTCGATGCGTGAGGGCACGGGCTTCCGGGCGCGCGAGGGCACCGTGGCGTTCATTCCACAGGCCACGCCGGATGCCGTCGAGATGGGCCGAGCCCTCGAGCGCGACGCGCGCAGCACGACCACCGCCGACCTTCAGGCGATTCGATCCCATCCGGACGACGAGCCAGGCGTGCGAGCGGCCATGTCGAGCGCGGCGGCCGTCCTGGACCGCGTGGACCTGCTGGAGTGCGTGCAGCGCACGCTCGCGGGAACGGGATCCGTCACGCTCGCCGACGACGCGAGCGCGCGCCGATACCGGATCGATTCGGCGCGAGGCAGCGGTCCAAAGCTGTCCGCCGGCGCCGCCCCCATGCAGGTCACCGAGCTCGATGGCACGCGCGCGGTGCGTCGCGCGACGTCGCGCGGGGGATCGCTGCTGCCGTCCAGCGGCGGCGAGGGAAGTCGCGCGGATCTGGTCCTGGATCAGGCGACGGCGCTCGATCTTGGCGGAAGCGCACCCACGCCGACGCGGTGGCCGGCGCGTCTGCGGGATCTTCGGGTGATCGAGTGTCCTTCCGCGCAGCAGAACATGGCGTCCTCCCGTGAACTGCTCCAGCGACTGGACGCGCTCGCGACCGGCGGCGGTCCGAATGCGGCCGAGAGCGCGGGTGCCGCCGCCGAGCTGCGCCGCCGGATCGATCGACTCGAGCGAGACGCCATCTCGAACATCCAGCAGCGACTGGCGCTCTCGGCCTCGGCGCCGCTCGTCCTGCTCCTCGGCACCGCGTTGGCGGCGTGGAAGCGCTCCAGCATGCCCCTCACCATCTACCTGCTCGCGTTCCTTCCGGCGCTCCTGAACATCGTGATGATCGCCGGTGGACAGCAGGTCATGCGTGGAGGCGCGGCGTTCGCGGGCCTCGGACTGATGTGGCTCGGCAATGGCTGTCTGCTGCTCTTCTTCCTGCACGCCTTCCGGCAATGGGCCCGGCACTGATGGGCATCCTTGCGCGCCATGTCGCCTCGCGGTTCCTGTGGAACTTCGCCGCGCTCTTCGGCGCGCTGTACCTGTTCGGCGTGGGCATCGACGTCGTCATCTCCACGAACAAGTTCCTGGAGGCGGCGGATCTTGCGGTCCGTCAGGGCCTGGTGCAGTCCCGCCTCATGGGGTTCGTGGTCATGCTGCTCGACTTCCACGGGCCGCGCATCTTCCAGTTCCTGCAGTTCATGGTCGGCATGGTGTCGGTGGGCGCGATGGGGTTCACCTTCTCCCAGATGCACCGGGCCCGAGAGCTCACCGCGATCATGGCGGCCGGCATCGACCTTCGCCGCATCGCGCTCGTGGTCCTGCTTGCGGCGCTGGGCCTGAACCTGGTCCAGCTCGCCAGCCAGGAATGGATCCTGCCGCGCCTCGCGCCCAAGCTGGTGCGAACCCACGCCGACATGGTGGAGGGTCGCGGAAGCTCGTTCCCGGTGCCGCTCTCGCGCGACGCCTCGGGGAAGCTGCTGCAGGCGTCCGCCTTCGATCCGACCACCGGCCGGCTCGCGGGTCTCATCGTGCTCGAGCGCGACGAGCGCGGCCGCGCCCGCACGCGCATCAGCGCCGATGCCGCGCGATGGGATGCCGCGCGCGAGGTCTGGGTGCTCGAGGGCGGCAAGGCCATCCGGCTTCCAGACTCGCCGCAGGCGCGGGCGACCACCGAGGCCGGCGAGTTCGAGCGGCCGGCCGACGAGGTGGCCACCAACCTCGGCCCCGAGTCGATCCTGACCCGTCGCTTCCGTATCTACGGACAGATGCTCTCCACGCCGCAGCTGCTCGAACTGCGAGATGGTGGGGGCCCGGACCGCACGCTCGCGGGGCGACTGCTCGCCTCGCGCATCCTCGGGCCGCTCGTGAACCTGCTGGTTCTGGCGGCCGCGATTCCCTACTTCCTGCTGCGCGAACCGCGCGGCATGCTGGGCCAGAGCCTGCGCGCCGCGGCGTTCGCCGTGCCCGTGTCGATCACCGCGCTCACGCTCACCACCGTCCCGCTCTCGGGTCTGCCGCCGCTTCTTGGAGCCGCCATTCCCGCGGCGCTGCTGCTGCCGTGGGCCGCCTGGCGCCTCAGCGCGCTGCGTTCCTGACGCGCGACCAGCTGTCGCGCAGCGCCTCGTCCAGGATCACGGCGTCACGCTGGCCTTGGCGCAGGCCCGACACGAGTCCCTCCATGCGCACGCGTTCCTGATTGCGGCGCACCTCCCGCTCGGCCGCGCGTCGAGCCGCCGCGGGATCCGCGGGGGCGTTCGCCGGGGTCTCGGACTCAACCTTCACCAGCACGTAGGCATCGCCCACCAGCACGGGCGCGCTCGTGCCGCCGATCTGCAGCGCCCACACCGCCTGTCGGAAGGCCGAGGGCCACGTCGGGTCGAGTCTGCTCACGGGATTCACCAGGCCCCCGCGGCTTGAACTCGGATCCGTGCTCATCATCGCCGCCACCTCGCCGAAGGGTTGGCCTGCATCGATGCGCCGACGCGCCTCGGCACACGTCTTCAGATCCGCGACGGTGAGGATCCGGCACACGCGCCGCGCGCCGTGTGTCGCGTCCAGCGCGGCATCCACGGCCTCGGGGGTCAGCGTGATCTGATCCTGCACCAGCAGGCGAGCCGCGGCATTCCTGCGCATCAGTGCCGCCCATCGCCGCTCGCCCAGGCCCTGCAGCGCGCGCAACTCCAGGAGCAGGCGTTCCGCGCGCTCCTGATCGGCATTCAGGCTCTCCAGCAGTTCCGCGCGCTCGCGGTCCGTGGCGGCGGCATCCACCTTCAGGCCGCGCTCTGCCAGCAGGCGGTCCAGCTGTCGGTCCAGCAGCGTCTCCTCGATCACCACCGCACCCGCGCGCTCGGCCAGCAGGGGCTGCAGTTCCGACCACTCGATCACGTCGCCCTTCCAGGTCAGCGCCGGACGCGGCGCCGGTGCGCTGGCCGTCGTGACGGCAGGTGGCGTGGGCGGCACGGCGTCCGGGCTCTCGCGGATCGAGCCGCACGCCGCGCACAGCAGAAGCAGGGGAAGCGCTCGCATCGCGTCAGTATGGCGCATCCGTGGCGGGCGGGCGGCGCGACGGCCAGAGCGGGCGAAGTTCGCCGCGCAAGCCCACCAGTCGGCAGCCGCCGAGCAGTTTCATCTGCGGGCACCCGCGAAGCGCCTCCAGCAGGCGCGCCACGTCAAGGCCGGGGGCGAGCCATCCGGAGGCCTTCCATCGCGCCAGCATTCCCTCATCGATCAGCATCAGATCGAACCGTTCCCGCAGCCATCGCAGGGGATCGGGTTGCTGCAGCGCCACCTCCACCGGATTCGTGTCCCACACGGTGCTCCATCGCAGCATCGTGCCCGGAGGAAGCCAGAAGGGCGTGCTCCAGCCCACGCTGAGCACGCGCTCGCCGTCGAACAGCGTCCCAAGCGCCGCCTCGACCATCGGGCCTGCCATCACGATCTCGACATCGCCATCGTTCGGGCTGCGAAGAAGCTCGATGTCCAGATCGCCCGAGGCGCGATCCACGCGGCCCACCAGCGCCAGCGAGCGGGGCGAATCCTGCACCAGCGTCCACGCGGGCAGCAGCGCCCAGCTCAGCACGGCAAGCACCGCCACGCGTCGCGTCGACGGTCGCGACACCCGCGGCCAGGCCAATCCCACCGCTGCCGCGAGCGGCACCGCGATGGGCATGAGGAATCGCGACTGCAGGTGCGTGAACGCCAGCCACCCAAGCAGCGTGCACGCGCCCATGATCGCGAGCACGCTCGCGGGTCGACGTGTCGCCGTGTCGCGCCAGAGCAGTCCGAGCGCCGCGATGCCCAGCCACGGAAGCGGACCCCACAGCCATCGCCACGGTTCGCCGGGCTGCGGATTCGCGCCGATCCCGAACGCGAGGAACTGGCGCCACAGCGCTCCGACGCGCTCGAGGACGCCCGCATCCGCGCGATGGGCGGCGTCCCACCGCGTCGCCTGCTCCGGGCTCCACCATCCGGCGCCCAGATGCGATGCGAGCAGCGGGAACAGCGGGGCGGTCGTCGCGATCGTGTTTCGAAGAAGCCATGGGAACAGCGCCACCGCCAGCAGCGCCATCCACGCAAGCCACCAGCGTGGGTCGCGCAGCACCGAGGGCCGCAGGCTTTGCGCCGCCAGCGCGGCCGGCAGGGCCAGCACCGCGCAACTGGCCTTGCAGCCGACGAGTGTCGCCGCAGCCAGCCCGAACAGCACGCCGGATCGCCACGCGCCGTGCAGGCGCGTGCATTGGAGGGCCAGGCTCATGCCCAGCAGGACACCCGACTCGCTGTAGGCCAGGGATCCCGTGACCGTCACCCATGGCGTCGCCAGCACCGCCAGCGTTGCCACGCCGCGCCCGTCTCCGCGCGCGGGCAGCGCGTCCCCGAGTGCCCACGCCGCCAGCATGGCAACGCCCGCATGCAGCAGTTGGCACGAAAGCGCTGCCTCGCGCGGATCGACGCGGAGCAGCATCAGGTGCGCGTAGGCGCCCTCCATGAAGTTCGGCAATCCCGAGTACGCGTTGTGGGGCAGCGGCTTGAAGCGACCCGCCAGCGCCCACTCCCGAGGCACCTGCAGGTGGTAGCTCAGCGCGTCGTAGCCACCGAACTCGGTCGACCAGAGGAAGCCAGCGGGCACCATGCTCGCGACCAGCATCGCGCTCGCCGCCAGCCCGAACGCCGCCGCAAGCCACGCCGGCTCGTCGCGATCCGAGCGGGGCAGCAGGTGCCGGCCGAGCATCCACCATCCCGGAGCCAGCAGGAGCAGCGCGCCCACGATGCCCAACTGCAGCAGTCCGAGCGTTCCTGCCCACTGCGTCGCGCACAGCAGCGTCGCCACGCCTGCGGCGGTCTGCGCGGCCGCTCCCCGCAGCCTGAGGGCCGTGCCCAGCGCGCGTCCAAGTCCGGCCGCCGAGGCGAACCAGAGCAGCGTCTTGGGCACCGCCGCGAGCAGCGCGTAGCCAAAGCTGGCAAGCGCGATCCGATCGCCGGACAGGAGCACCAGCGCAACGGCGCTGGCCAGCATCGTCGCCATCGCCGCCAGCCACGGGCGGATCGCCGGCCCAGACGGCGCTTGAATTTTTGCGGCGTGCCTGCGCATCGAGCGTGAGTGTGCCACAAACCGAACCAGCACGGGCCCGATGTTCATGCCACACCCACCGTCAAGCCGATGCCTTGTCCCGCAGCCATGGATGGCTGCGGCCGACCGCGCTTCCGTGCGGCCGGCCTCGGCTCAAGACAGGAGGTTGCATGCTCGTCCAGACCACCCGTTTCGGACCCGTCGAAGTCGACGAATCCAGGCTGCTGGAGTTTCCGGCAGGCTTGCTCGGATTCTCCAGAGCGCGCCGCTTCGCGTTGCTCCAGCCCGACGAGCGTGGCGTGTTCTTCTGGTTGCAGAGCGTGGAGAGCGCGGACGTGGCCTTCGTGGTCACGGATCCATGCCTGTGGAGCCAGGACTTCACGGTCAGTCTGCGCCGCGAGCAGGCGGCGGAGATCGGGCTGCCCGAGGGCGTCACCCCGCAGTTGCTCGTGATCGTGAACCGTCGTGATCATGGCATCACCGCCAACATGCAGGGACCGCTCGTGATCAATCCAGCGACCCGAGTGGGCCTGCAGGTCGTCCTTGCCGACCGACGCTGGACCACGCGTCATGAGCTGGTGTCGGTCTCGCCCGCCACCCGTCCCGCCACCCAGACGGCCTGAGCACCCCGATCCATGCTTGTCCTCTCCCGCCAGCGTGATGAACGAATCGTGATCGGTGACGACGTCGAGGTCGTGGTCGTCGATATCCGCGGCGACAAGGTGCGCCTCGGCATCGTCGCGCCGAACACCGTCTCCGTGCATCGCAAGGAGATCTACGAGGCCATTCGGCGCGAGAACCAGGACGCGTCCGGACTGCAGGGAGACGTCACGCGTTTCAATGGCGTCACGCCCGGATCCGAGGCGATCCGTCGTCTCGCGCAGCGTCATCAGGGGCACGGCGACTCGCGACGCGAGATCGCCTGACGCGCTCGGGCGCGTCCGCACACGAACACGGATGTGTCCGGTTCAGGCAGCCTTCGCCAGGCGGCCCTTGGCCATCTCGACGAGCGTGTCGAAGCTGGCCGGGTCCTGGATCGCCATCTCGCTGAGCATCTTGCGGTTCAGCAGCACGCCCGCGCGGGACAGGCCACCGATCAGGAGGCTGTAGCGGAAGTCGCGCATGCGGCACGCCGCCGTGAGGCGGGCGATCCACAGCGAGCGCATGTCGCGCCGGCGAAGGCGGCGATGGCGCCAGGCGTTGCGGCCGGCGCGCATGAGCGCGACCTTGGCCTGCTGCTTGTGACGGCTCTTGGTGCCGTAGTAGCCGCGGGCCTCGCGAAGAACGCGGCGGCGGGCCTGAGTACGAGCTGCTCCCTTGCGTGCGCGTGGCATGGTTCGGTCCTTTCAGTCTCAGCGGGCGAGGCTGCGATGCAGCACCTTGCCCAGCATGGCGTTGTCGGAGGAGGAGAGGGTGCGGGCGCGTCGGTAGCTGCGCACGGCGGCACCGGTCTTGTTGCTCTTGAGGTGACGGCTGTTCGGGCTGTGGAAGCGCACCTTCCCCGATGCGGAGATCTTGACGCGCTTCAGCAGTCCCTTGTGGCTCTTGTGCATGGGTTCAGGCCTCTTCTTCCCGTTTCAGCGGGTCGATGAGGATACCGAAACCCCCGTCAGGGTCAAGATCCATGTTTCAGGGCCTACTGCGCCAGGAATCCGTCCCCGGCGAGGGGGAGTTCAACCAGGTTGGGCATGCGATCCGCCCGATCCACGCCCACGGGCAGGAAGATGTTGTCCCCGTTGACCACCGGAACCACCAGCCAGCCCACGGAACCGTCCCCAAACATCACGTTTTGGCCCCTCTGGCTGTGATTCCAGCTCGACAGGCTGGCCCCAACCGGGCGTCCGGCCCGCCGCAGTTCCAGCACGGGATTGGCGTCCGCCACCAGCGGGCGGGCACCGACCACCCGCAGCAGGAACGGGCGGTCCGCCCACGGAACTTGCATGGCGAAGGCGCGCATGCCCGACTTGGCCGCGCAACCCGGACAGCTGATGTGATGGTGTCCGCAGTAGCCCTGCACCGAAAGCGACTGCAGGTTCGCGCCGTGGTCGTAGGTGGTCCAGTCCAGCATGGCGGGCCGTGGCGCGTGGCGCGCGATCATGCTGGCGCTCATGGGCAGGGCGTCGCGGTGGTCCGACGCGTAGGACACCAGTCCAGCGCTCAGTTCGCGAAGGTTGTTCGCGCAGCGCGATCGCATCGCCGACTGTCGCATGTGCGCCAGCGCTGGCCAGGCCACGCCCAGTGCCAGCAGGGCGACGGCCGCGATGCCGCCGAAGTCGGCCCAACGCACGCGACGACGCGGGGCGCGATCCAGCCGCATGCGCTCGGCCTGCTCCCGTTCGGCAGCGTCGATGCGCGCCAGCGTCGCGTCAATCAGCGACGGATCCGAGGATTCGATCGGGTACCTGTCCAGCACGCGCAGCGCCGCAAGCACGCGCCGGTCTCGTTCGTTCTCCACGCGGCTCTCGTCGAAACCGCACTCGACGAGGCGATCGATCGACGCCGCGTCCTCGTCCGGCAGCTCGGGCCCGCCACGCTGGTCCATGGGATCGTTCATGCGACAGGGTTCGTCGTGTCGCGGCGGCCGCGACGCCATCGATCGGCGAACGCGGCCACCGCGGAATGCAGGCGGCTCTTCACGGTGCCCAGCGGGATCTGCAGGATGTCCGCGATCTGCTGGTAGTTCATCTTCTGGAAGTAGGCGAGCACGATGATCTCGCGATGCAGCGGCGGCAGGGCATCCACGGCCTGCTTCACCAGCGCGGACTCCTCCTTCAGCGTCAGCGGCTGCGCTGGCTGATGGATGTCGTCCGCAAAGAGATCGATGAGCTCCCCGTCACCGTGCTCGCCGATGGGGGTCTGCAGGCTCACCGCTCGGCGACGACGGTCCTTTCGATACCAGTCGCGCGCCTTGTTGGCCGCGATGGTGTACAGCCACGGCCGGAACACGCGGGTGGGGTCGAAGGTCGCTCCGGAAAGGTGGATCTGCAGGAAGGTCTCCTGGAACACGTCCTCGGCGGCGGCGCGGGTACCCAGAAAGCGCTGGAGGAATCCGTGCAACTCGGGGCGATAACGTTCCATCAGGATCGGGAACGCCTGCAGATGACCCCTCAAGTGAGCCGCCAGCAACGCCTCGTCGGTCGACTCCGTTCCGATCGACTCCACCGGGCCGAAGGATGACGCCTCGGCGCCTTTCAAGGCACTTCCGAGCCAGGACAGGGGGTTGATCGAGCGGGCGAGCGAAGCCATTGCATCGTGTTACGATTGTCTTTTCGGCAAGGTTTGTCACGAACCAAGGATTTTGGAGAACTGACCCAAGATGGGTGTGCCAATCAGCCAGATGTGGACCGTCGCGAGCTACGTCCTGCGCCAGCGCCTGGCCGGGCGAAGGCAGTACCCCTTGGTCCTCATGCTCGAGCCCCTGTTCCGGTGCAACCTTGCGTGCGCCGGATGCGGCAAGATCCAGTATCCCCCGCATGTCCTGAAGCGGCAGCTCACGCCGGCGGAGTGCTTCGCGGCCGCCGAGGAGTGCGGCGCGCCGATGGTCAGCATTCCCGGTGGCGAGCCGCTCCTTCACCCCGACATCGCCGAGATCGTTCGAGGGCTCGTGGCGCGGCGCAAGTACGTCTACATGTGCACCAACGCGCTGCTCCTGAAGGAGAAGCTCGAGGAGGGCCTGTTCAAGCCGAGCAAGTACCTGACCTTCAGCGTGCACATGGATGGCCAGGAGGAGAATCACGACTTCGCCGTGTGCCGTGAGGGCACCTTCCAGAAGGCGATCGAGGGCATCCGTCTGGCGGTGAAGATGGGATTCCGCGTGACCACCAACACCACGCTGTTCCAGGGCGCGGACCCCAACTCGGTGCGCGCGTTCTTCGACGAGATGATGGAGCTCGGCGTGGAAGGCATGATGCTGAGTCCGGGTTACGCGTACGACAAGGCGCCCGACCAGACCGGCTTCCTGCAGCGACGCGGCACGAACGAGCTCTTCGAGATGATCCTCTCGAACCGCAAGAAGGGTTGGCGCTTCAACCAGAGCCCGCTCTTCCTGGAGTACCTGATGGGCAAGCGCGAGTACGACTGCACCCCGTGGGGCATGCCGTGCTACAACGTGTTCGGCTGGCAGAAGCCGTGCTACCTGCTGCAGGAGGGCTACGCCGACACGTATCGGGAACTGCTCGACGAGGTGGACTGGTCGAAGTACGGCCACGCCAGCGGCAATCCGAAGTGCGCCAACTGCATGGTGCACTCGGGCTACGAGGCCACGGCGGTCGATCACACCTTCAGCGGCTTCGGCGGCATCTGGGCCAACATCAAGGCCATCGTGTTCAACACGTACGCGAATCCCGCGGCGGCGCAGCGCCTGGAAGCCGAGAAGGGGAAGCCGCACGGACCGATCGCCCACCTGGTGCAGCTTGGCCTGGCCAAGGATCTCGGCAAGACGGCCGCCTGAACAACCTGTCGCTTGCGGGTTTCGCGCCGTCGCAGGCGCGATCCTCGCGGCATGGCATTCGATCGCGGCACCGTCTCGTACCGACGCTTCTCGCTCGAGGGGTGGAAGATCCCCCCTGGACCGGATCTGCTCGAGTCGATGCAGTCTGCCTCGCTGGTTGACGAGGGCGAGGGATCGGGCGCGGGCTGGACCGCGGGCGAGCACCTGTTCGACGCCGCGTTCGAGGCGGAGCGGAATCTCTTCGGTGGCGATGTGCTGGCGGCCATCCGGATCGACAGCGACCGCGTGCCTTCGGAAGTTCGTCGCGCCTATCTGCTGTCGGCCATGGCCGAGGAGATGGCGGACGCGGATCGCGGTTCGCGCAAGCGCGCCCGTGAGACCGCGCTGAAGCGCTGCGACGCCGAGATCGCCGACGGCCGTTGGCGCCGACGCAAGCTTGTGCCGGTGCTCGCAAGCTTCGGGGCGAAGGCCGCGCTGGTGCCGGCCAAGGGTGACGCCGTCACCACCGCGGTGCGCACGCTGCTCGAGGAGACGCTCGCCGTGTCCGCGACGGCGCTCACGTCGGGCTCACTCGCCGTGCGACTCGCGGACCAGCACGGGCTGGCCGCCGCGGCCTCCGATGCGCAGCCGGAGGCGTTGGGGCCGGTGCCATCGCGCGACGGCGACCACTCGGATCGTCCGGCGCCGCCGTGGTGCGACGAGAGCCATCCGATGGACTTCCTCGGCAACGCGTTCCTGCTGTGGGCCTGGTGGCAGGCCGAGCGCGACGGCCCGGAGCCTGAGACGGGATCGGTGATCCTGCGCAAGGCCATCGAGTTCGCCTGCCCGTGGGACTCCACGGGTTCGACCGTGGTTCGCAGCGATGATCCGTCCGCACGAAGCGAGGCGCGCGCCGCGATGCGGTGCGGCAAGTGGCCGCGCCGAGCCGGACTGATCCTGCAGCGCGCGGGCGAGGCGTGGGAGTTCACGCTGCAGGCGGATCGCTGGGAGGTGTCCGGCCTGCGCATCCAGCAGACGGAGGCGGCCCCGGCGACACGTCGTGAGGCGATCGAGATGCGTCTGGCCTCCATCCGCGGCTTCGATGCGGCGTTGCAGGAACTCTTCGCGGCGTTCCTGCGTGAGCGCCTGGGCGGGGGCTGGAGCGGGGCGCGCGCTTCGGTCTCGCGATGGATGCGGGAGAGCGAGCCCCGCATCACGCGGGTGGCGGCATTGGCCGAGTGACGCGCGGCTCAGCGCAATGCCTCGAAGCCGCTGGGCGAAGGCTCGGCGTCTCTGCCGTCGGCGGTGTCGCACCCATGAACCGCGTCCAGGAACGCTCGGACAAGCTCCAGGTCCTTGCGACCTCGCTCGCGTTCGACGCCGCTTGACACATCGACGGCCCACGGTCGTGCCGCTCGCATGGCCTGCGGCACCGAGTCTGGCGTCAACCCGCCTGCCAGGATCAGGGGCAACTCCGGCCACGGAGAGGCGGCCTTGGCCCAGTCCCAGGTCGCTCCGGACCCGGCGGTCGGCGCGTCGAGCAGGATGGCAATGGGCGTCGGCTCGGAAGGTCCCGGCCTCGTGCCTGCGGCGAGCGCCCGGATGAAGGATCGACGAAGTCCAAGGCTGGGGCCATGGATCTGGACCGGACCCGACCATGATCGCGCCAGATCGACCCAGTCCGGCTCATCGCCTCGACCCACCAGGAGCGTCCGTGCCGGCATGACCGCCGCGATCCGGAACGCCGTATCCGGGGAGACCTGTCGGGGGGAGCCGCTGGCGACCACCACACCCACCGCGTCGGCTCCAAGGTCGAAAATCCGGCGGGCCTCATCCGCCGAACCGATCCCGCAGATCTTCACCAGGGTTCTGGACCGGTTTGCCACCGACTGCATCCTTCCTAGACTAGGCGATCCCACAGGAGCCAACGATGAGTCTCGCCACCGCACCGACGTTCGACAAGGGTCTCGCCAACACGATCGCCGCGGAGACCCAGATGAGTTTCATCGATGGCGGCAAGGGCGTGCTCGAGTACGTCGGCATCGACATCGACGCCCTGGCGCGCAACAGCACGTTCGAGGAGACCGTGTACCTGCTGTGGAACCGCAGGCTGCCGAACCGTGCCGAGCTGGAGTCGTTCACCGCCGACCTTCGCGCGGAGTACGAACTTCCGTCGGGCATGCTGGACCTGATCTCGAAGCTGCCGCGTGACGCCACGCCGATGCACGCGCTGCGCACGTTGGTGAGCGCGCTGGCGCTGCACGACGCCGAGGCGGACGTCGAGGGTGCCGAGGCCAACGAGCGCAAGGCGATCCGCATGCTGGCCAAGACGCCCGCGCTGATCGCGAACTTCGACCGCTTCCGCAAGGGCAAGCCCTTCGTGGCACCGGACAAGTCGCTCTCGATGGCCGCGAACTTCCTCTGGATGCTCAACGGCACGAAGCCCACGGAGGCCGTCGCCAAGGCGCTTGACGTGTGCCTGATCCTGCATGCCGACCACGGCCTGAACGCGAGCACCTTCGCGGGCCGGGTCACCATCAGCACGCTCAGCGACCTCTACTCCGCGATCGTGACCGCGATCGGCACCCTCAAGGGTCCGCTCCACGGCGGTGCGAACGAGGAGGTCATGATCATGCTGCGCGAGATCGGCAGCATCGAGCAGGTCGAGCCCTACATCATGGCGCGCCTGAAGGCGAAGGACCGGATCATGGGCTTCGGTCACCGCGTCTACAAGGCCTACGACCCGCGCGCGACCTACCTGAAGACCTTCGCCAAGCAGGTCGCCACGGACACGGGCAATCTCTCCCTCTACGAGATGAGCCGTCGCATCGAGGAGATCATGGCGCGCGAGGTGGCGGCGAAGGGCATCTACCCGAACGTCGACTTCTACTCGGCCACCACGTACCACTCGATCGGCATCGACCTCGACCTGTTCACCTGCATGTTCGCCATGAGCCGCATCGCGGGATGGGCAGGGCACTGCATCGAGCAGTTGGATGGCAACCGGCTGATCCGCCCGGCGGCGGCGTACGTCGGCCCGCACGGTCAGCCGTACGTCGCGATTCAGGAGCGCTGAGCGCCCGACTCAGATCTCGATGACCTGCCCCTGCTGCAGGCAGGGGATGGACGTGCACGTGGGGTCAAACTGGTCCGGCATGTGAATGAGCCGCATGCGCGATCGCACGCCCTCTGGAAGCGCGTTCAGCGGTTCGATCGGGGTGTGGGTGGGAGGCGGGCTGGTCTCGTGCACGATCAGGTGCGCGCCAGCCTCGAGCCAGTGGATCAGGTCGGGATCAAAGGGCGTGTCCGAACTCCAGGCCAGCGTGCGATCACCCTCCGTGAAGCGCAGCGCGATCGTCGGCACGGAATGGTCCGTTGGACGGCACTGGACCAGGAGTCCGCAGACGCTGGCCACGTGCTCGGGGTCGAGCTCACGCACCTCGAAGTAGTCCCGAAGGCGAGCCTTGCCGCCCTGGTCCATCGCGGGACCGAGCCGCTCCCAGAGTCGTTCCGCGACAGGCTTCCAGCAATGCACGCGAGGCAGGGGCGTCCCGTGGTTGCGGTGCATCAGCCAGCGGCGGAATCCGATGCTCTCGAGTCCGTTGCAGTGATCGCCGTGCAAGTGCGTCAGGATGATGTCGTCGATGCGCTCGGGCCACACGTTCCAGCCGCTGCGCTCGCGCGCCTCGCGCAGGGCGCTGCCCACCGAATCCGGGCAGTCCAGCATCAGGAAGCCTTCGGACGTCTCGATCACCGCGCTCGAGCCGTATCGCTCGCAGGAGAAGGCGTCGCCCGTTCCGAGCACCAAGAGCCGCATCGCAGCAGGGTAGCAGCCGCTTGCCCATTCGCGCGGAAGCGGCGATACTCGGCCGGCGTGCGCAGGATCGCGCTCACCTCCGTCGCACTGGCTGGCGCCGTCGGGGCTGCCCGGATGGCGCATGGGCAGAACGCCGCGGCGCTTGCCGAGAACATCCAGCGCCAGCTGAACGTCGAGGACACGGAGTTCCGGCAGTCCTTCTTCGCGAACACGCCGATCGCCGATCGCCTTCTGCTGGAGGCGGGCGGCACGTTCCGCTTCGCCTACAGCCTGATCGACAACGCGCGAAGCCAGGAGCAGCAGGTCTACACCCCCGACCTGCGGCTCTTCCTGCGGGCCGAGCTGGATGGCGGCTTCCGCTTCTTCGGCCGACTGCGGTTCCAGTACAACGACTGGGAGTACACGGGCACCGCGGGGCTGGGTCCCGATCCGCGCGAGGACGGCTGGCAGTGGCCCGTCGGCGAGATCTACTGGGGCACCTTCGATCTGGCGGGCTTCACCGAGTCGCGCACCGGCCGCAAGAGCGTCGACAGCAACCTGATCATCCAGGGCGGGCGCAACTACGTCATCTGGGCGCAGGGTCTCGTGCTCAGCAACTACGTGTACGCGTTGCAGGCCGACCTGATCCTCGGTGACCTGGGCATCACGGGCATCCTGGCGAACTCCGCCGGCTACGACACCGTGGACTGGGACACGTCGCGTCCCGGCTACGACACGGACACGAGCCGTCTCTTCTCGGGCGGCAAGCTGGAGTGGCGCGGCATCGCGGGTCACCGACCCTACGCGTACTACCTGTGGCAGAACGATCTCAATGGCGGGCAGCAGGCCACGCTCGGAACGTCCACCTTCCCGATTCCGACCACGTTCCAGTACAACAGCGGCTACGTGGGCGCCGGCTCCACCGGCAGCATCGGCGCGAACATGATCTATCGTTCCGAGTTCGCCTGGGAGTACGGCACCACGCTGAGCGATCCGCTGGATCCGACGAATCTGGTCACGCTTTCCCAGCCGCAGGTGGAGAACCAGATCAGCGCCGTCGCGGGCGTGGTGGGCCTGACCTGGCTGGCGCGTGACGCCGGTGACACCCGGCTCGACTTCCAGGCGCTCGCGGGCAGCGGGTCCTCGGAGCGCCTCGAGAGCGGAACGACATTCGCGGGCATCGCGCCTGGCGCGACCGATCACAGCTTCAACTCGCTTGGCTACATCAACACCGGCCTGGCGCTGGCTCCGGAACCGGCGAACCTGTTCTGTCCCTCGCTGGGCCTGAGCAGCAATCTGCTGCCATCGTCGGACTTCCTGAGCGAGTTCCGCGTGGGTGTGAATGGCTACCTGTTCACGCGCATCCAGAACGATGCGCCGATCAGCATCCAGACGCGCCTGAACGGAAGCAACCTGATCGGTGGCGAGATCGACGCGATCCTCGATTGGCGCATCAGCAGCGACGTGAACCTGAACGTGCGCTACGGCATCTTCATGCCCAACACCTCGGTGTTCTTCCCTGGAGAGGGCGGCGCGCGCGATTTCGTGTATGCAGGAGTCACCTATGCGTTCTAGCGCGCGCATCTGCATCCTGCTGCTGCTCGCGCTGGCGGGCTGCAAGCCCTATGTGATGAGCAGCTCCGCCGTGGACACGCTGGGCAAGGCCGATCAGGAGATTGACTTCCTGGCCGCGGTGGAGAGGATGCCTGCCGTCACCAACAACGATGCGCTGCACGCGTTCCTGCTGCTGCAGGATGGCGATGACACGTGCGCCGACTACGCGGCGCGCGTGCGGGAGGGTGTCCGTCGTGGCTGGATGCAGTCGGGGCATTCGCCGCTCGCCAACGAAGCGGCGCGCGTCGGATGGATGGCCACGGCCGGCTGCGTGGTCATGGACGTGAAGGGCGGACTCACGATGCGGCTGCTTGGCCCGGTGCCTCGCTACGCCACGAAGGAACTTGTCTTCATGGAGATCCTGCCGCTGCGCACGGAGAACCAGGTGCTCACCGGCTCGGAGTTCGTGGACTACCTGAACCGCCTGCAACGGATCGCAGGGACGAATCGACGGGAGAAGCTTGCTTCGCCGTTGGGGGTGCCGGCCGGTGAATCCGCGGTCTCGCCAGGCAACGAGGGTGCGATCCAGGAAGGCTCGCTGCCGGCGCAGGGGCCCCTGGAGGCGCCGCCCGCAGCGCAACCTCCGGAGGCCGCGCCGTCCGAGCGTGCCGCTCCCGAGGTCCGACCGTCCGCGGCGCCGGGATCTGGCGTGACGCCAGCCAGGGGTGCCGCGCCGGCGTCGCAGGTGCCCGGCACGATGCGCCCAGCCAAGAAGCCCGTACCGGGCGCGGCACAGGGGTCGCAGCCCAACGGCAACGGCTGAGTCCCGAAACTTTTCTCGGTTCTTGGCACTTCCGGATTGCATGGAGCGCGGGGGAAGCGAAGGTCGTATTTTGTTCAGGCACCCGGTCTTCTTCCGCGGCGACGGCGATCCGGAAGTGTCGAGTGTTGGAGTGACCGAGGCTGGTCGGCGACTCAGGAGCGAACCATGTTGCGAACCACCATCTTCACGCTTGCGATGATTGTGTCCACCGGTCCGACGCTGGCCGCCGCACCAAGCGCGGCGCAGCAGGATCAGGCTTCGGCGCAGAACCTCCAGGCAATCTTCCTGGAGGTCGAGGGCAAGGTGCGTTGGCGTGCGGATCAGGGTGCCGCGTGGCGGGATGCCCGGGTGAATGATCTGCTGAACGAAGGTGCGGAGATCCGGACCGGTCTGCGAAGCCGTGCGGCGCTGCGCGTGGGCCGCAACGCCACGATTCTCGTCGACGCCGGAACTTCCTTCGAGTTGCCGCAGCTGGAGCAGGAAGGTCAGACGCTGCGCACGCTGGCGTCGGTCAAGACCGGTCGCGTGGACTTCAAGGTGGACAAGGTCGGCTACGCCAACGACTTCAAGGTCGCGACACCGCAGACCACGTTGTCGGTGCGCGGCACCGGCTTCGCCGTGAACTCCGGTCCGCTCAACGGCGTGGAGGTGGTGGGTTCACGCACCAACATGATCAACGCGATCGAGCTGAAGTACGTCGCCTCCAACCTGAAGTACTTCATGTCCGGCGCATCGAGCAGTTCCTCGAGCAACCAGGACCCGGTCAAGAGCGCCTGGCTGAGTTCGCTCGGTCCGCCGCAGGTCGCGGGCACGATCGCCGACAAATCGCAGCTCGAGCAGGCCGCTGCGCAGGGACAGGCCGGCAACGCGCCGACGAACTCCCAGCAGGCGCAGCAGATCGGGGCGGCGTTGTCGCAGAACCTTCCGCGCACGGAGGGCTCCCCGCTGCTGGGGCTGCTCAGGCTGCAGGAAGGTGAGCTGCGAGGGCTCAAGGTCGTCACCACCGGGATCCTGGATGAGGTCAGTGCACCTCCCGCGGAGGGATCGGTCCGAGAAGCCATCGAGCAGGTGCATGCGGCTGCGGTCGAGAGGCAGTCCCGGATCGCGGCGTCACTCGACGCCCGTGCTTCGATCGAGACGGACGTCAGCGCGCTCAGCACGATCGAATCGGATTCGAATGACAGCCGCGAGGAGATGGTCACGCTCCGGGCCGCGATGGACGCCGCGCTCGATGCGGACGATGACGGCCTCGTCGCCGACAAGCTTGACCGCATGGGCGAGATTGACGACGCGTGGCAGGCGGGTCTCAAGGCCGAGGCCCAGGCGCTCGTGCTCAGCCTCCAGACGCTGCAGCAGGATCTGGAGACCGCGGCGGAGGCGGCCCAGACGGCGAATTCGAACTTCAACGCGATTCTTCCGACTGCCACCGATCGTCTGTCGGTCGTGTCGGCGACGGCGGAGTCCCTGGCTGGATTCCAGTCGGCGATCGAGAACTACCAGCGCGCCGTTGCGGCGGCGTTCCGCAGCGGCGAGGTGGGTGCGGATGCCCTGGGCCAGTTGCGGCGATCGGTGGAGATCCTGCAGGAAGCGTCGCAGCGGATCAGCACGGCGTTGGCCGCGCTCCAGGGGGCCACGGAGCGTCTTGCCGATGCGCAATCGATCGTGAGTCAGGGACAGGCGCTCTCGCTGGCCATCACGGCGCTTCTGGAAGGTCGCGACATCTCGGTGCTGTTGCCCACGCTCCAGGCAACCATCAACGAGAACATCGACGCGATCGAGTCGGCCAGGTTCAGCGCGTTCTTCGCGGCGGCTGCCGCCGGCGTGAGCGCGATCGAGGAGCGCAGCGTGCTGGCACAGTCCGAGCGTGACGCGACGGAGACTGCACGGAGCGGTGCCGATGCCGCGTCGCTCCAGGCCGAGAGCGACATCGCCACGACCGTCTCGCTTGCCGCCGCGATGGACGCCTTCTGGAAGACGCCTGGGGAGGGACAGGACATCTCGCCACAGGCGCGCATGAACGCGCTGCTGTCGCAGAGCGAGACGGACCGCGACGCAATGGCGGGGCTTCTGGGAGAGCTCAATGGTTCGATCGGAACCGGCGACTCCGCCGGCGCGACCCTCTTCCTCTCGGACATGAAGGCGCTGGACGACATCTGGCGCGATCCATCCACGGGTCTGCTGGTCGAGGTCAACGCGATCAACGCTGCGATGGAGACCCGGCTGGATGGGGTTGAGGCGGCGTTCGCCGCCGCCACGGCTTCGCGGGACAACTACGAGAGCCTGCTCGCGCAGGCCGAGGCTCGCCGCGACGCGTCGGCGGCGGCTGCGGGACGGATGGAATCTCTCAAGACTCGCATCGAGCAGTACGTGGTGCAGTACCAGGCGCTGGTGGCCGCTGGCCGTGGCGGTGACGGAGCGGCGGACTCGCTGCAGCAGGTCGTCAGCGGTCTTGAGGGCGTGATCTCGGCCTATTCCGCCGGCATGACGGCAAGTCAGCAGGCCGCCGAGGCGGCGAACGAGGCCCGGAGCTACGGGCAGCGGGTTCTGCTTTCCGCGGCTTCGAATGCGCTTGCGGCCGCGGCGAATCTCGCCATCGAGAGTTCCGGTCTTCACGACCAGATTCTTTCCAACACGAACCAGATGCAGCAGGATCTGCAGACCGGCCAGACCAGCTTCGACGCCGCCTTCGGTGGCCAGGGTGGCGGAGGCGGTCAAGGTGGTGGCGGCGGCAGCTGATCGGGTTGTCGCCGGCCTCGATCCGGCTGCGGTACAACTTCACGCATGCGCCGGTTCCAGCGGACAGCCTTCGCGGTGGGTGCGGTTGTCACCGCGATCGTGCTGATCGCGGACCTGTTCGGCGTGTTCCGTTGGCTCGAGGACTGGAGCGTCGATCTTCGGCAGAAGCATGCGCGCTGGGTCGAGGAACCACCCGGCGACCAGTTGCGACTTGTCGCGATCGATGACGCCAGTCTGGACACGATCGGACGGTGGCCGTGGCCACGGGCCCGAATCGCTGGGGCACTGGACGAGGTTCGCATCGCGGGTGCAAGGGCCGTGGCCTTCGACGTGCTGTTCCTGGAACCGGAGGAAGGCTCGGAGGGTGATCGTGCGCTGGCCGACGCGATTGGCCGCATGAAGTCCGTGGTGGCGGTGAGCGTGCGCGAGGATGAGGTTCTGGACCAGATCTGGAGCCGAGGCAAGGGTCCGCAGCACCTGCAGCGTTTCGCCGAATCCGCCGCACGGGGCATCGATCGGGACATGGCCGTGATCGTCGCGGAAGCCCAGATTCCGGAGCCGTATCGATCCCGGCTGCTGGAGCGACCGGGCTCCTTCAAGAGTCTGGCTGCGTGGCTCACGCTGGAGCGCGAGCGCGAGGCGGGTCGTCTCCCGCGTGACTTCGATGCCTTCGTGCAGCTGATGCTCGGTGGAGGCAAGGACGCGGCACGCCTCGGCGATTTCGGTGAGCGTGCGCTGCTTGAGCGCGCGTGGAAGCGTGGCGAGAGCTGGCGTCACATCCAGCCGCACCTCAAGTCCGCGGAAGGCCTGCATGGTTCGCCCCAGGACCTGCCGCCGATTCCGGAGATCGCTGCCCGAGGAGCGCTGTTCGGCGTGGTGAACGCCGAACCGGATGCGTTCGACGGTCGGCTGCGGTGTGTCACGCCGATGTTCGAGACGGACTTCGGACTGGTGCCCCAACTTGGTGTGGCGGCGGCGCTGGCCTTCCGGGATGGTGCGGCGAGCGAGGTGGAGTGGAATGGCACGCGGCTTGGCGTGCTTGGGATGGATCAGCCGCTGCGGAAGGGGCGCCTGCCGATCGCGTGGCCCTCGAGCCTGCTGGCGGGCTACGGAACCGCCGGTGGTGGCGATGCCGTCGTGAGCATCGGACGGCTCGTGGAGCAGGCGGAGAACCGCAGGAAGCTGGAGTCGCAGCGCGCGCGCCTTCGGCAGCTGGGTCGTGGCATCGCGGTGGATTCCGACGTGATCGGACGCATGGACGAGGCCACGTTCGACGCGGCGCTGAAGGACGGTGGCCTTCGCAGGCAGATCGACGAGACCTGGGACTTCTGGGGCGACGACGTGAATGCGACCGACCTGCCGCCCGAACAGGCGCAGCAGGTGGCTGCGCTCCGCGAATGGCGCATGCTCGATGCCGCGATCCGCGAGGGTCAGGAGAAGTTCGACGCGAGCGAGATGAAGCTCAAGTCCCTGCTGGGCGACAAGCTGGTGTTCTTCGGCTTCACCGCCACCGGCACGATGGCGGACATGGTCAGCACCATCTTCGATCCGCGCACGCCAGGCGTGTTTGGCCACATCGCCGTCGCGGACATGCTCCTGAACGGGCGCTTCCTGAAGTTCGTGCCCGCCTGGGTGTCGCCGGTGGCGGTCCTGCTCCTTGGGCTCACGGCGGCGGTGGTGGCCGCGCGATTCGGCGCAGGCGCCGGCTTTGGCGCACTGATCGCGTTGATGGGCGGTTACGTCGGCCTGCTTGGCGTGATCGGCTTCGATCGATTCGACGTGGTCTATCCCATGGCTGCGCCCTTCTGCAGCGGCTTCGGAAGCTGGGTCGTTGCGACCGCCGCAGTGGCGGTGGTGAATCAGCGCGAGAAGCAGCGGATCACCAAGCAGTTCCGCGCGCGCGTGAGTCCGCAGCTGGTGGACATGCTGGCCGAGAATCCCAGGGCGCTCTCCATGGAGGGCACCGAGCGCGAGACGACGATCCTGTTCGGGGATCTGGCGGGATTCACGACCATCAGCGAGGTGCTCGGAGGTGCCGAGGTGGTGAAGACCCTCAACCTGTACATGGGGGAGATGACGCGCGAGCTCACGCGCGAGCATGCCTACGTGAACAAGTTCCTCGGCGACGGCATCCTGGCCTTCTGGAGCGCCTTCGAGCCCGAGCCGCGTCAGTGCGAGTACGCGGTGCGGGCCGCGCTGGAATGCCAGCGACTGGTCCGCGAGATCGGCGAGCGGCCCGATCGCGCGGGTCTTCCGCCGATCCGGCTGCGACTGGGGATCGCCACGGGCGAGGTGGTCATTGGCGACTGCGGCGCGCCGCCCGACCTGAACGACTACACGGTCATCGGCGACTCGGTGAACCTGGCCGCGCGGCTCGAGAGCGCGAACAAGCAGTTCGGCACCAGTGTGCTGATCGACGGGCGCACGGCCGAGGGCGCGAAGGTCGCGAACCTGCCCCTGTGCCGCCTCGGGAAGGTGGTGGTGGTCGGGCAGACGCAGCCGGTCGAGGTGCACGAAGTCTGTCTGGAAGCCGATCCATCCGAGCGCATCCGCATGACGGAGGCCGCGGTCCGATGCTTCGCCATGGGGGACTTCAGCGCCGCACGTTCGGCCTTCGAGGCGCTGGAAGCGCGCTTCGGCAAGAGCAAGACTGCGGCGGCCTTCCTGGAGGCGATGGACGACCCGGACGATCTTCGCGATGGCGTGCTGCGGTTGCGCGCCAAGTGACGTTCGCGTGCTTCAGGCCAGTCGCTTCAGGATGATCGCGGTGCGGTCGTCGGCCGCCGGAGCCCCGGCGCCCCAGGCCTGCATCGCGTTGTTGCAGGCTGCCAGGATCTCCTCGGGCGAGGCGTCGCGCATGGCGCGAATGAGCGACTCGGCGCGCTCCTGCTGCCACTGCTCGCCGGACGTGCCCTCGGTCTCGAAGTAGCCGTCGGTCAGGGCGATCAGCATGTCGCCGGCCTTCATGTGCAGCACGGTGCGCTCGGGCGGAACATCGTCGACGATCACGCCCATCGGGGGCAGGTCGGTCGGCAGCGTGTGGAAGGCGTCGGTGGCGCGCTCGTAGTGCAGGATCGGACCCTGGCCAAGCGCGATGCATTCGACCCGGCCGCTTCGAAGGTCGGCACGGGCGTACCAGCCGGTCACGAAGCGTCCCATCGGCAGGTCCTGGCAGAGCTGGCGGTTGGTCTCGTTCGCAACCCGATCGATGCCCTGACCCAGACGGAGGCCCAGTCGAAGCATGGCGCGCGACTGCATGGCGCTCAACGCGCTGCCGATCCCGTGACCGGTGGCATCCGCGACGAGCAGCACCAATTCCTCGGCACCCTCGGATGGATCGACGATCGCGCCGCCGATCAGGGGCACCACATCGAACGCGTCGCCGCCACACTGCTCGGCAGGCTCGCTGGCCGCCGCGATCCGCCAGCCCGTGAGGGTCGGCAGTGCCGCGGGAAAACTGCTCTGCTGGATGCTGCGCGCGGCCATCAGGTCACGCTCCATGCGCTCTCGCGCCACGCGATCCTCGATGAGGCGGCCGCGACGGATCGCCACGGCGGCCTGCGCGGCGAGGCCCAGCGCGACCTGCTCGTCGGTGGCGTTGAAGGTTCCCTCGCGACGGTTGAGCACCTGCGCGACGCCCACCAATCCGCCCTCGTGGTCCAGCAGCGGAATGGCAAGGATCGTCCGCGTTCGGTAGCCCGTCCGCACATCGACATCACGATTGAACCGCTCGTCTGCGTAGGCATCCGGAATGTTCACGATCGCACGCGCGGTCGCGGCCGCGCCGGCGATGCCGCGGCTGGTGGGGATGCGGATCACGCCGGGTCCTGCCTTGCCCCCGAGTCCGTGCGCCACCTGCGTGAAGAGTTCCTCGCTCGTCGCGTCGTACTCGAACACCGTGGCGCGATCTGCCTGCAGCAGGTCACGCAGCGCGTCGATCACGGTCGACAGCACGTCGGCCAGCTCGCCCGTCTCGGCCAGACGGCGCGAGACGGCAAGCAACTTGGCGACCGCGTCGGCGGGCAGACCCTGCAGGGTTCCGTCGTGCGTATCGACGCCGGAACTCATGCGCGGCGCAGCGAGGCGCCTCCGTAGCCCGCGCCAGCGCCCAGATGATCCGCGATGCGAAGCAGCTGGTTGTACTTGGCGTTGCGGTCGCTGCGGCAGGGGGCGCCGGTCTTGATCTGGCCGCAGTTCGTGGCCACGGCCAGGTCCGCGATGGTGTCGTCCTCGGTCTCGCCGCTGCGATGGCTCAGGATCGCGCGATAGCCCGCGCGGTGCGCCATCTCCACCGCCTCCAGCGTCTCGCTGAGCGTGCCGATCTGGTTCACCTTCACCAGAATGGCGTTGCCGCACCGCTGCGCGATGCCCTTGGCCAGGAACTCGGGGTTCGTGACGAACAGGTCGTCGCCCACCAGCTGCACGGTGGCGCCGAGCTTTGCGGTGAGCGCCTTCCAGCCCGACCAGTCGTCCTCGGCCAGACCGTCCTCGATGCTTCGGATCGGCCACTTGCGGCACCAGCTTGCCCACAGGTCGATCATCTCGTCGCTCGAGAGCACGCGGTCGGGCGCGCTCTTGAACATGCGATAGCCCTTCTTCTTGACCTTCTTCGCCTCGTTGGAAAGCTCGCTGGTGGCGGGATCCAGGCAGATCACGATCTGGCGACCGAGGTCGTAGCCGGCCTTCTTCACGGCCTCGGCGATCAGTTCGCACGCGTCCTCGTTGCGCTTCAGATTCGGCGCGAAACCGCCCTCGTCGCCCACCGCGGTGGAGAGATGGCGGTCATGCAGCACGTCCTTCAGCGCGTGATAGATCTCCGTGCCGGCGCGCAGGCCGTCCTCGAAGGTGTCGAATCCGATCGGCTGCACCATGAACTCCTGGAAGTCCACGGTGTTGTCGGCGTGCTTGCCGCCGTTGAGGATGTTCATCATGGGGGCGGGCAGCACGTGCGCGTGCGCGCCGCCGAGATAGCGCCACAGCGGCAGCTGACTGGCTCGGGCTGCGGCGTGCGCGACCGCCATGCTCACGCCAAGGGTCGCGTTGGCACCCAGCTTGGCCTTGTTGCGGGTGCCGTCGAGATCGAGCATGAGGCGATCGATCGCCTGCTGTTCGCGCGCGTCCATGCCGCCGAGCGCCGGTCCGATCAGCTCGTTCACGTTGCGGACGGCCTTCGAGACACCCTTGCCGCGCCACCGCTTCTTGTCGCCGTCGCGCAATTCAACCGCCTCGTGCTCGCCGGTGCTCGCGCCGCTCGGCACGGCCGCGCGTCCGGCGGCGCCGCCCGCGAGCACCACTTCGCACTCAAGCGTGGGGTTGCCGCGGCTGTCGAGGATCTGGCGAGCGTGAACCGAGTCGATCGAGAAGTTCATGGGTTGGGGATCTCCAGAGAAGTCGAGAAGTGTACGAGGCGGATCGAGTCATGCGGCAAACTCGGGCGTTCGGCCTTCGAGCACGGCCACCGCGTCGCGCACCACCCAGCTCATGCGATCCATCGCCGAGCGGGTGCGGCTTGCCAGATGCGGGGCCAGGTGCGCGTTGCGCATGCCCAGCAGGGGGTGGTCGGCCGTGAAGGGTTCGGGTTCATGCACATCCAGCAGCGCCTGCGCCCCCGGATTCATGCGCAGGAAGTCCGCGAGCGCTTCGTGGTCCAGGACGAAGCCGCGGCAGGTGTTGAGCAGCAGCGCCTCGGGCCGCATGTGCCTGATCAGCGAGGCGTTCACGAAGCGGCGGTTGTCTGGACGACCGTCGATGTGCAGCGTGATGACATCGCTTCGCGCGAACAGATCCTCGGCCGACACGGGTTCCGCGCCATGTCGCAGCGATGGAGCGAAGGTCCGCAGGTCGTTGTAGAGCACGCGAAAGCCGATCGCGCGCGCGACCTGTGCCACGCGCGATCCGATGCGTCCGAAGCCAAGGATGCCGAGCGTCAGCTCGTCCATCTGGCGCTCGCCGCAGACTTCGGATCGGATGCGTTCCCATGCGGGGGTGTCCACGGGCTTGTCCAGGAACAGCCGAGGCCGCAACGCGTCGCACAGGAGGCAGAGCACGTACTCGACCACGGCCTGCGTGTTGGCATCGGGCGTGTGAACGACCTGGATCCCGCGCTCGCGGCAGGCGGGCAGGTCGATGTTGTCCAGACCCACGCCTGCCCGCGCCACCACACGAAGCCGGGGGAGCCGCTCCAGCAGGGGGCGATCGACTCGGGTGAGCGTGCGCACCACAAGCCCCTCCAGCGAGCCCGCGACCGCCTCGAAGGCGGGGTCGCCGGGGGCCGCCGTGGTCACCGAAACCCGCTCCTGGAGCCATCGAAGGCATTCCTCGGTCAGCGGTTCGGTCACGGCGACGGCGGCGGGCATGCCCCGAAAGGTAGCGCAGGCAGGGTTTTGGACCCCTCCGGACGGAAATCTTGCCTTTGGGACCGAGAATGCAATGATCGACGGTCACGGAGGCGAGATTCGCCTCGTATCTACCTTCAGCAACGCCATGTTCCCGCGCCTCCAAGCCATCTCCACGCTCTCTCCGCTCTGGCTCGCGGCCGTGGCTTTGGCCGCCGAGGACGGCGGCATCGGGGCGTTGCGTGCGCGACTGGGCGCGTTGACTCCGACCGGCGTTGGCGTGGGTGTGGTGCAGGTGGAGGCGCCGGCGCAGATTGGTGGCAAGACGGACGACTTCGCGCCGGACCTTGGACTCGGGGATTTCCTGGGCAAGACCGTCACGCTGGTGAACTCGCCCAGCTCGGTGAGTTGGCACAGCACGAACGTTGCGCAGCGCCTGTACGGATCGAGCATGTCCCTTGCGCCCGGCGTGACGAGCGCATGGATCAACGGCCTGTTCAACTGGCTGCCGGACATGCTGAAGCTTGGTTCGGGCGTTGCGCCCGCCGCGCTTCCGAGTTCCTCGATCCGGGTGATGAACCACTCCTGGGCCGCCACCTACGGCGCGGGCAACGAGTCCGTGGACCGCGAGGCGATCCGTCGTCTCGACTTCTGGATGACCCGCGACGGCATCCTCGCCGTGTACGGCGAGAACAACGGCGCGGGCTCCGTGCGCCGCCCGATGATGGGCGACTGCTTCAACGGCATCAGCGTGGGCCGACTGGACCTGCAGCACTCGGCTGGCGTGACGGGTTCCGCCAGCGACACGCCGGGACGCATGAAGCCCGAGATCATCGCGCCAGGCGACTTCACCAGCATGGCCACGCCGCTGGTCGGATCGGCGGCGGTGGCGCTTGCGGAGACGCTGAAGGGAGCGGAGTTCTCGAGCCTCAGCAACACGCAACGTGCGCAACTGACCAAGAGCGCGCTTCTGGGAGGTGCCGATCGCACCGCCTCGTGGGCCAACAACGCACCGGTGGACGGGTCGCAGCGTGGCGTCGCCACGATGCCCCTGGATGCGATCCGCGGATCGGGTGAGCTGAACGTGGATCGCGCGCACCGCATCATCACGGGCGGCCGCACCAACGGCGCCACCACCGCGACGGCGGCCACCAACGCCACGCCGGAGGGCTGGGGCACGGTCACGCTGTCTGCCAACGGCAAGCAGTACTGGCGCTTCCGCCTGCATCAGGAGGCGCCGTCGCTCGACTTCACGCTGGTGTGGCCGCGCGGCGTGTCAAGCGGCTTCAGCAGCTACACCTACGCGAACATGAACGTGCGGCTGCAGCGCTCGCTCAATGGCGGGGCCGACATGATTCCATTGGAGGGCGACGCGGGACTTGCCACGTTCGTGAGCGGCAACGTGTCCAGCGCTTCGGGGGTCGACAACGTGGAGACCATCCACCTGACGGGACTTCGCCCCGGCGAGTACACGCTGGAGGTGAGCCGAGTCGACGCGACGAGCGGCAGCGTGATGGGCTATGCCTCGTGGATCGTGGACGACGCCGCCTTCGGCCTCGAGGGCGACGTGGACGCGAACGGCACGGTCGACTTTGGCGATGTCGCGCTGACGCTCCTGAACTTCGGCAGCGACGAGCCGGCCAGTGACATGGACGTCAACGGCATGATCGACTTCGGCGATGTCGCGCTGATCCTTCTGAACTTCGGCTGATCGCAGCCCGCGGCGTACACTGCGCGCGTGCGACGCCGCACCCGCGAGCGCTTTCAGATCATCCTGCTTGGGGGGACGCTTGTCGTGGCGCTGCTGTGGCCGCTGTGGCTGGTCGTGCGCGGCGCGTTCCTGGCGCAGGACGACGCGTGGACCCTGCATCACCTGCGAGCCGCGATCGCGGATCCGGTGGCGCGGCAGGGATTGCTGAACGCGCTGTCGATCGCGGTGTGCGTCACGCTTGGCACGCTGGCGCTGGCGATGCCGTTGGCGATGGTTTCCACGCGTTTCGCGTTCCGTGGCCGCGCGCTGCTTTCCGGCCTCCTGCTGCTGCCCATGATCCTGCCGCCCTTCGTGGGTGCGATCGGACTGCGCCATCTGCTTGGACGCGAGGGCGCGCTCAATGCGGTGCTGGTGCAGTGGGGGCTGGTGGATCAGGGAGTGGACTGGCTCTCGGTCGGTGGCTTCTGGGCCGTGGTGCTGCTGGAAACGCTCTCGCTGCAGCCGATCGTCTTCCTGAACCTCTCGGCGGCGCTGGCGAATCTGGACCCAGCGCTGGAAGAGGCGGCGGCAAGCGCGGGTGCCGGCCGATGGACGCGCTTCCGGCGCATCACGCTTCCGCTGGTCCGGCCCGGCGCCTTCGCGGGCGCAGTGCTCGTGTTCATCTGGAGCTTCACGGAACTCGGCACGCCGCTCATGTTCGAGTACCGCAACGTCACCAGCGTGCAGGTGCTCGAGGGCCTGAAGGACATGGAGGTGAGCCGACGGCCGTACGCGCTGGTGGCGCTCATGCTGGCGGTCGCGCTGACGGCGCA